>SXGR01446052.1_pt1 | contig 131527 bp, 116 predicted proteins | sample 3174711 | NCBI WGS metagenome assembly SXGR01 (sample SAMN11356860, study PRJNA531348) | freshwater metagenome | isolation source: freshwater sample F1-60 | place: China: Fuxian Lake, Yuxi | collected 2017-12-25 | reverse complement strand
TGTAGCCTCGACAGGAATCGAACCTGTATCTGGAGCTTCGGAAACTCTTATACTATCCATTGTACTACGAGGCCTGAATTTTTATTTATTACAATTTCTTATTTAATCATACCACCTACATTGGAGGCGAATATTTTTACAGCTATTGCCAACAAAACTACACCAAAAAATTTCCGAACAGCAACCATTCCCGCTGGTCCCAATAGCCGTTGAATAAACGTTAACGATTTTAGTACAATGAATACGATGATTAAATTGATAAGTATTGAAAATAAAATTGTCCATTCTTCATAATTGGCTTTCAACGACATAATTGTTGTCAATGTTCCCGATCCTGCAATTAATGGAAACGCAATAGGAACTACTGTTGCAGCTTTTAAATCTTTTTCACTTTTAAAAAATTCCAATCCTAAAACCATTTCCAATCCTAAAATAAAAATTACAATAGAACCGCCAACTGCAAAAGAACGTTTGTCCACGCCTAACACACTTAGAAATGGTTCTCCAAGAAAAAGAAATAAAACCATTAAGCCACCGGAAATAAGGGTGGCTTTGGCTTCACTGATTCCCCCCATTTTTTCTTTCAACGAAACTAAAATGGGAACTGATCCGATAATATCAATTACTGCGAATAATGTAAAAGTTACTGTAAGCAGTTCTTTTGGTTCGATAAGCATAGAAAAAATTTAACCAAAGGTAATCTAGAAATTCAAACGAAGACCACCTGTTGCTTGAAACGCAGAAGTTGCAAAACCGCTTACTTCTGTGTACTTACTATTGGTTATGTTTTTTAGTGTTGTAAAAAATTTCAGCTTTGTTTTAGGAAGACTGTACTCTAAATAAATATTCCACAAAACATAATTTTTCAATGTAACATTTACGGTGCTATATGTTTGATTGTCGAAATATGCATCCTTTCTTTTTCCAAAAAAGTGCAAACTGTTGCTTATGTAAAACTGTTTTCCCAGTTGACTTTCCGTGCTTATTCCAAAACTATTTTTTGGTCGACGAAGTAAATTATTATAAGTCGTATCACGATTGTTTGCAATTTTTGAAGTTATTTCTCCATCTACAAAAGTGTAAAAGGCTTTTACTGAATTTTGTTTTGAAACAGCAACAGAAAATTCAACTTCGGCACCAAAATCATTTTGTTTGTCTTGATTTATGTATTGCGATTCCCAGGTTAACGGGTTGTAATAAAAGAAAATAACGTCTTTTACATTTCTTTTGAATGCAACTAATTTTCCTGAAAAATTATTATTGTTTGTAAAATAATGCAAACCACTTTCAAATGTAATTGCTGTTTCCGGTTTTAAATTTTTGTTGCCATAAGCAGAAAAAAGTTGGTAAAGTGATGGAGTGCGATAAGCCGATGAAAGGTTTGCAAAAAGTTTTAATTGTTGATTTATTAATAAAGAGGGGTTGAAATTGAAAACATAATTGCTGCCGTATTCGGAATGAAGATTGATGCGATTGCCTACTTCAAGCGAAAAGTTTTTCGCAGTTGATAAATTTAGCGCAGCATACAATCCAAGTTGTTGTTGTTTTAATTTATCCTTCGAATAGTTGGTGTTGTAAGGTCCAAAAAATCCTAAAGAAAAATAACTTTGATCCGAATTTGATTTTCGAAAATCAACGCCTCCCGTAAGTTTTAAATTGCTATTCAATTGAAAATGTGTGTAAAAATCTACAAAATGTTCTGCACCCGAATAAGTTCCTTTTGAATAAGTGTCGTAACCATTTCTGCTTTTCGTGGAGTCGTCAATGTATTCGCGACTAATGGAATTGTAATTATATAATAAATTGAATTTTGTTTTTCCAATCAAAAAAGTACTGCTCAATCCGCTTTGTAAACTTTGTTGATCAAAAGTATAATCGAGTTCGTCTGTAAATGCGCCTTGGTCAATATCTCCTTTCAATTTTGCAAAACGAAAATAGGGTTGAATATTCCAGTTTTTTGATTTGTCTGTTCCAAATGAAACAGAAATATTTTTTTGCGCATAACCATCTTTATCCGCATTAGCACTGCTACTTATCGTTTCATTAAAACCATCCGTTGTAAATTGGTTGTAGGCTATTGAATAATTTATTTTTTCATTTTTTCCATCAATACCAATTGCACCGTTTATGGAATTATTAGTTCCGTAACTCAGCGATGAATTGCCTGCAAATGATTTACCGCTTACTTTTTTTGTAATAATATTTATTACACCGGCAAGTGCATCACTTCCGTATAAAGTAGATTGACTTCCTTTTAGGATTTCAATTCTTTCAATATTACTGATAGAAAAATTGCGAATATCAAAATTTGCTCCAATGCCGGATGGGTCGTAAACCGGAACACCATCAATTGTGATGAGTGTGTAAGCTGTGTTGGCTCCACGGAGATAAACACTTTTATCTTTCCCGAAATTGCTGTTGGCACCATTGATGCTTAAACCGGCTTGCTCCGAAAGCACTTGTGCAAGATCCTTGCCACCGCTTCGTTCCAACTGTTGCCGTGTGATGACCGTAATTACTTTTCCGGTAAGCGATGTTTTGTTCGCATACTTGTTTGCGGTTACAACTACTTCATCAAGTAATTGAATTGACGAATCATTTTGTGCAAAAAGACGACTGCTGATTAATAGAGCAGTCAACATAAAATTTTTTTTTTTCATTTTTAAAAATTTTAAAGTGACTGCTTCCGAAATGAAAAAAAGTTGAGATCGTAACGTCTTTTCGACGATACATTCTCCGCCTTTCACCCGAAAGCAAAATTGAATGTTGATTGACGTGGCAGGTCTTCTGGCTTACTTCTTTGTTTTTTAGCCTTCCCATCAAATGAATGATAGTGGCGAGTAGAAAAACAATATTTTAAAAAGCTTACAGCTACGGGGATAGCGTCAGATTTTGACTGACTTCCCTTTTAACCCCGATTGCTCGAGGACCAAATCGAGTGCAAAGAAAATGGTTTGACAATCAATTTCCAAAATAGTGCACCATCTATTTATTTATACCTATTTTAGTTTTTATAATAAATAAAAATGCAATCAAAAAACAAGCTCAATTTATTTTCATTAACCATGATTGTGGTTGGATTGGTAATTGGAATGGGAATTTTTAGAACCTCAAAAGACACGGCTGAGGCGGCTTTAAACCCAACCATATTTTTTGGAGCTTGGATAGTTGGCGGTTTGGTTGCTTTTTGTGGTGCATTAACTTATGCAGAAATTGGAAGCCGCTATCCAGTTACTGGTGGTTATTATAAAATATTTTCTTATGCGTATCATCCATCCATTGCGTTTGCAATCAACTGTATTATTTTAGTTTCCAATGCTGCTTCACTTGCAGGTGTTGCATTAATTGGCAGCGAATACCTTGCACCACTTTTGTTTGAAACAGAAACTACAAATTTTGTAAAAGCAATGATTGCAGTAGCGGCAATTATTATTTTTTACGGCGTAAATTTAAAAGGGTTGCGCATGAGCTCGCAAACGCAAAATGTGTTGATGATTATAAAAATTGGCATGTTGCTTGTTTTGATTTCTTCCTTATTTTTTCCTTCGTTATATAATACGACACCGCATGTTAATGTAGATTTAAATACCGTAGATACCGGTGCCATTCTTTTATCATTTGGTGTAGCGCTGAAAGCTACTTCGTTTACTTATGGCGGTTATCAGCAAACAATCAACTTTGGCGGAGAAATAGAAAATCCGCAAAAAAATATTCCCAAAGGAATTTTTATTGGCATCTTATTAATTGTCACACTTTATTTATTGGTCAGCTATGCTTACTATCGAGTAATTGGCTTTGATGAGTTGAAAAACACAAGCAGTATTGCCGCAATTGTTGCAGGGAAAATGTTTGGCGAAACAGGAAGAATTGCTTCTTCGGGATTATTATTTGTTGCGGTGTTGGCTTATGTAAATGTTCTTTTATTAAGCAACCCTCGTGTAATGTTTGCAATGGCGGACGATGGAATTTTACCGAGTGCGTTTAAAAAAATCGATAAAAAAACAGATGTGTTAACTGTTAGCTTAACTGTTTTTGCCGCACTTACAATTCTCGTACTTTTCTTTGCCGATACATTTGATAAAATTTTAAGCTTTACTATTTTTCTCGATTCTATTGGTATGGCAACATCGGCTGCCACCATTTTTATTTTAAGAAAAAAAACAAAACATTTAGACGGAACAGGAATTTATTCAATGAAATTTTATCCTTTTCTGCCAATCATTTTTATACTTACTTATTTGTTTTTAGGAATTGTAATAACAATCAAAAATCCGGAATATGCCATTGCCGGCATTTCTGTTTTTGCAATTTTTCTTTTACTTTATTTTGTCATTCGGTATTTTCAAAAGAATAAAAAATAGTTCATGTCCAGTTCAACAAAAAATGAAATTAGTTTTATACTGAATGAATTAGGCGAGGAAAGAGAAATGTATTTCAATGCCATTTCTCCGCCCATTATTCAAACCAGCAATTTTGCATTTAAGAAAGTGGATGATTTGAGAAAGGCATTTGAAGATGAATCGGAATGCCATAAAAACACCGGCTATTTGTACAGCCGCGGAATGAACCCCACCGTAGAAATTCTAAGAAAAAAATTAGCTGCATTGGACGGCGCCGAAGATTGCCTTGTTTTCAACAGTGGTGCCGCAGCCATTTTTGCGGGAGTTTTTGCAAATGTAAAAGCAGGCGATCATATTGTTTCGGTGAAAGCGCCCTACACTTGGGCACAGCGTTTGTTTGAAGTTATCCTTCCAAAATTTGGTATTGAAACGACTTATATCGACGGAACGAAAATTGAAAACTGGGAAAATGCAACACGAAAAAATACTGTGATGTATTATCTCGAATCGCCCAACAGCTGGGATTTTGCGATGCAAGATTTAAAAGTAGTAGCACATTTAGCGAAAGAAAAAAATATATTAACTTTTATTGACAACAGCTATTGCACGCCACTTTATCAACCCGTAATTGAAATGGGAATTGACCTTGCCATGCAAACTGCTACAAAATATATTAGCGGACATAGCGATACAATGGGCGGTGTGTTGAGTGGATCTGCTGCGATGATTAAAAAAATATTTCAAAGTGAATATCTAAATATCGGAAGCGGCATTCAACCATTTAATGCGTGGTTGCTGATTCGTGGTTTGCGCACTTTGCCAACTCGATTAGATCGGATTACTAAAACAACAGAACTTGTATTTCACTATTTAAAAAAACATTCAAAAATTGAAAAGGTAATTTTTCCTTTTGATGCCGATTTTGCACAATACGAATTGGCAAAAAAACAAATGAGCGGCGCTTGCGGCTTGATGACTTTTATTTTGAAAACAAAAAAACTGGAAGACATTGTTGGTTTTTGCGAAAGTTTGCAACACATCATGATGGCGGTAAGCTGGGGCGGACACGAAAGTTTGATTATCCCAAAATGTGCAGGAATGAAAATCGATGAATTTAATGCCGATAATATCGAACATCGTTACATCCGGCTTTATGTGGGATTGGAAGAAGCTGATTATTTGATAGAGGATTTTGAACATGCATTTAATGCCATTCCTTAAAATACAATTTCCGTTTATCAAATTTCTAAAACAACAGCAAAACATTTACTTTACTTTTGTTGCATGTTTAAAAAAGCCATTTATTTAGGACTGGGATTGGTAATTCATTTTGCTGCAACTGCGCAAGTAAAATGGGATTTGAGGAAATGTGTAGAACATGCAATCAGCAATAATATTTCTATTAAACAAACCGATTTGCAGGCTCGCCTTTCTGAACTTAATTTTCAACAAAGCCAAAAATCAATCATTCCTTCATTGAATATTCAAGGAAGTTCGGGTTATCGATTTGGAAGATCCGAAAATCCAACTACGGGTGTTTTGGAAGACAATAATTTTTTAAGCTCTGGCTTTAGTTTACAAACGGGAACAACATTGTTTGGTTGGTTCTCCAAAAAAAATCAAATAGAAGCAAATAAATTATCGCACGAAGCGGATGTGGCGCAAATAAAAAAAATGCAAGAAGATATTGCATTAAATGTAGCCGTTGCTTATTTGCAAATTCTGCTTTCGAAAGAACAATTAAATCTTGCAAAAATTCAGTTACAAGCTACGAACGAACTTTACTTAAATACGCGCAAACGAGTAGATGTGGGCATGTTGCCAGAATTAAATGCGGCAGAATTAGAAGCACAACTTTCGAGAGATAGTGCAAATTTAATAGTAGCAGAAACTGGTGTACAACAATTGTTGTTGCAATTAAAAGCAATTTTGAATTTAGATGCCGGACTTGCATTTGATGTGGAAACGCCAATTGTAGAAATTATTCCTGTAGAAAAATTGGGCGACCTACAACCAGAAACTGTTTTTGCATTGGCGCTTGCAAATTTGCCACAACAAAAAATAATTGAATTAAAATTAAAGTCGGCACAAAAACAAGTAGCTGCGGCAAAAGGTCAGCTTTATCCATCGTTACAAGCGTTTGGTGGATTGAGTAGCAACTATGTAAATATTAAAATGCCGCAATTTCAATTGGGTTCACCAAAAAGTACGGGTGCTTACGTAAATGTGGGACCTATAACTTATGATGTGATGGCGCCATCTTATATTAAAGTGGGTGAAAAAACAATTTCATTGGGCAAGCAATTGAAAAATAATTTTGGCCAAAACATTGGTGTTAGTATGAGCATTCCCATTTTTAATGGAAACGCATTGCGTACAAATTATGAGCGATCTAAATTGGCGATGAAGCAATGGGAGTTGAACAAAGAACAAGACAACCAAAAATTGAAACAAGATATTTACAAAGCTTATCTCGATGCGACTGCTTCCATTCAAAAATTTAATGCAGACAGCAGAAGTGTGTTGACTGCAAAAAAATCATTTGAATTTGCACAAAAACGATACGACCAAAACTTACTTTCTGCCTTCGATTTAATAAATAGTCAGAATAATTACCTGCGCACAAAAGTGCAAGCTTTGTATTCGCAGTTCGACTATATTTTCAAAATGAAACTATTGGAATTTTATAAAGGGCAAGGAATTAAATTTTAAACTTCAAAAAATTTATAATGAACAAGTCTGTTAAAAAGATATTATTTGCGCTGCTTGGATTGATCGTAATTCTTGTTGGAGTAAAATTGGTGATGGGTAATAAAGAAGAGGAAATAAAAGTAACATCAGAAAAAGTAGCAAAGCGCACTATTGTAGAAACAGTAACTGCGAGTGGAAAAATTTACCCAGAAGTGGAAGTAAAAATTAGTCCGGATATTTCTGGCGAAGTCGTAGATCTTTATGTTGCCGAAGGCGACAGTGTACAAAAAGGAAAAGTGCTTGCGCGCATTTATGCAGATATTTATGCATTGCAGCGCGATGAAGCTTCATCGAGAGTAAATCAATCTCAAGCATCGTTGGCAAATAGCAGAGATGGGTTGGAAGGAATGAAAGTGAATTTAAATCAAGCACAACAAAATTTTGAAAGAAATAAAAAATTGTATGAAGACAAAATAATTTCAAAAGCAGAGTTAGAGCAATTGGAAGTTATTTATCGTTCGGCTCAAGCAAATTATAATGCTGCATTACAAACCATCAAAGGATTACAAGCGGGTGTAAAATCTGCAGAAACAGGATTGGGTTCTGCAAATAAAAATTTGGGAAGAGCAACTTTAATTGCGCCAATGAACGGAGTTATTTCTTCGCTTCTTGTAAAAAAAGGAGAACGAGTTGCGGGAAATAGTTTCACCATTGGAACAGAAATGATGCGTGTTGCCGATATGAATATTTTGGAAGTGAGAGTTGATGTTGGCGAAAACGATGTAGTAAAAATAAATATTGGAGATAGCGCCGATGTTGAAGTTGATGCGTACAACAGTCGCAAATTCAAAGGGGTTGTTACTAAAATTGCAAGTAGTACAAAAAGCGGAATGCAATCCGCGATGGCTGCTGCAGATATTACACAGTACGAAGTAAGAATTCGTTTGGATCGTTCGTCTTATCAAGATTTAATTGATTCAGATAAAAATAAAAAATATCCTTTTCGTCCAGGCATGAATGCAAGTGCGGATATTAAAACAAAAAAACACGAAAATATTTTAACGGTTTCCATTAATGCAGTTACAACTCGTGTAAAAGGAAGCGATAAAACAATTGCCGATAAAAAGAAAGAAGACGAAAAGCAAAAGAAAAAAGAAGAAGAAGCCGGCGAAGAAGTAACCGATGTAATGAATTCGGATGATTTAGAAGAAATAGTTTTTGTAATTCAAAAAGATGGGAAAGTAAAAAAGGCAGTTGTTAAAACAGATATTCAAGACATTAATTTTATTGAAATAAAAAGTGGATTGGCAGAAGGCGATGAAATTGTAACTGGACCATTTAATGTGGTAAGTAAAACATTAAAAGAAGGTACAAAAGTAAAAGTAGTTGCAAAAGATAAACTGTTTGAAAAGTAACCTAGAAAATTTCTACTCAAAGAATTAGTTACGTAGTTTTATTGCCTAAATAAAAAGGTTTGAATAATTCATTCGGCATAATTGGAAGCGGAAGCTGGGCAACGGCACTGGCAAAAATTCTTACTGACAATAAGCATACCATCAATTGGCTGGTAAGGTCCGAAGCAATGGTTAATCATATTAACCAACAGAAACATAATCCAAAATATCTTAGTTCAGTTTTGTTTGATACTTCATTGCTTAATTTAAGTACAGATGTTGCAAAAATTGTATCCGCATCTGACATTATTATTATTGGAATTCCTTCAGCATATATTTTAGACACGATTCAAACGCTTCCAAAAAATGCGTTTGAAGGAAAGAAAATTATTTCTGCAGTAAAAGGAATTCTTCCACAAGAAAATTGTTTGTTGAATGATTATTTGAAAAAAGAATTTGATGTAGAGCTTAAAAATTATTTTACGGTGATGGGGCCATGCCACGCAGAAGAAGTTGCTACCGAAAAATTATCGTATCTCACTATTTCCGGATCGGATGAGCAACAAGCATTACTACTTTCCGAACATTTCACAACTCCATATATCAACACAGTTGTTAATGAAGATGTGTATGGTGTACAATTTGCTGCTATCTTAAAAAATATTTATGCGTTGGGTTCGGGCGTTGCACAAGGGTTGCAGTATGGAGATAATTTTTCGAGTGTGTTAATTGCAAACTGTGCAGATGAAATGGCGGGGTTTTTACACAAAGTGGGAATTCACAATATGCAAGTTGGTTTGCACGATGGAGAAGATCCTTTTACGCATAAGAAAAAAACCAACTATGCCGCTTCTGTTTATTTGGGAGATTTATTAGTTACTTGTTATTCGTTGTTTAGTCGCAATAGAACATTTGGAACGCTGATTGGGAAAGGATATTCTGTAAAAGCCGCTCAGTTAGAAATGAATATGGTGGCAGAAGGTTACAATGCATCCAAAAGTATTTTTACAATCAATCAAAACATTAAAGCCGAAATGCCGATTGCGGAAACGGTGTATAAAATTTTATGGGAAAATCTAAGCCCTGCCGAAGGGTTTAAACAAATTGAACAAGTGTTGATTTGATTTATTTTAAGACTCTAAAAATAAATCGGCGGCAATTCCATCTGCAAATAATTTTCCTTCGTTGGTTAAAATTAATTTTTCGTTTTCCAATTTTATTTTCCCGGTTGAAATATATTTTGCTGCATTTTGCTCCAATTGTTTTTTTGTTGCAGTTCCCATTTTTTGCAAATTCAAACCTTCTTTCGTTCTCAAAGAAGTCATGATATATTCATTTATTTTTTGAACGTTTGTCAATTCTTCTTTTTGAAAAGAAAGATTTCCATTATCAATTGCAGTTCGGTAAGTGTTGTTATTTGCCACATTCCATTGTCGGCTACTTCCATTAAATGAATGTGCGGAGGGGCCAATTCCAAAATATTTTTCTTGTTGCCAATACGATGAATTGTGTTTGCTGCGAAATCCCTGTTTTGCAAAATTGGAAATTTCATAATGTTCGTATCCCGAAATTTCCATCCAATTCATGAGTAGTAAAAATTGTTCGGCTTGTTTATCTGAATCAATTTTTTCATTTTGTTTTTCTTGAATCATTTTAAACAATTTTGTTTTTGGCTCAACTGTTAATGCGTAACAAGAAAGATGCGGGATGTTCAATTCAATCATTTGTTGAACATTGTGTTTCCATTTTTCGTTAGTTAAATGCGGCGTTCCATAAATAAGATCAGCAGTAATGTTTTCATAAAATTGTGTTGCTAATTTCAAATTATCAAATGCTTGTTGCATCGTGTGTGCTCTATTCATCCACTGTAAATCTTCTTCAAAAAAACTTTGCACACCGATGCTGAGTCGATTAATTCCAGCGTTTTTCCACTCATTTAATTTAGTTGCAGAAATGTCGTCGGGATTTACTTCAAAACTAATTTCTGCATCTACGTTTACTTTAAAATTGTTTTGAATCGATTTTAGAATAGAATGAATTTCTATTTCGCTAAGTAAACTTGGCGTTCCTCCTCCAAAATAAATGGTACCGATTGGCTCATTGCCCAAATAATTTTTTTGTATTTCTATTTCTTTTACAATGGCGGCAATTAATTCATTTTTAAAACGAAGCGATGTGCTGAAATGAAAATTGCAATAATGGCAAGCTTGTTTGCAGAAAGGAATATGAATGTAAATACCGGCCACAACAAATTTTTATTGAATACTTTTATATAGAAATTTTGTAAAAGCGATGGCAAATTTACGACAGTGGCTAACTATTTTATTTTTTTTATTCTTCTTTCATTTTTGTGCAAACGCACAAACAAGTTATCGACTTTTTGTAAAATGCATTGATAAAGATGAAAAATTTCTTTCGGAACATTTGAAAATTGAAACAAAATTTTCGTCACAAAATTTATGTATCAATTATGTAAATCAACTTGCTTCAAATCTTCAAACAAAAGGATTTGTAACTACGTCGGTTGATAGTTTTATTTTAGATTCCACGTCGGCGAAATTAGTTTTATATGTGGGCGATTTATATAAGTTTACCAATATAAAGATTGATTCATCTGCAACTTCAATTATGAAAATAATTGGTTGGGATAAAAAAAGGGCTAACGAGAAACCATGGAATTTTTTTGAAATTGAAAATTTACAAGAAAGTGTAATTCATTATTTAGAAAACAATGGCCATCCATTTGCAAAAATTTATTTAGACAGTTTTCAATTGCAAGATCAATCGGCAATGGCACAATTAAAATTAGAAAAAGGACCGTTGTACAAAATAGATAGCATCCGTGTTTTTGGCAAAACAGTTATTTCAAATTCTTTTCTTCAAAAACATCTTGGAATTGTTTCTGGCAGTTTGTACAACAGCGAAAAAATTGCATCTATTTCTAAAAAAATTAAAGAGCTTTCTTTTTTGGAAGAAATACAAGTTCCCGATGTGAGTTTATTAGCAACCGGATCGGTTGTAAATTTATACTTACAGCCAAAGCGAAGCAATCAATTTAATTTATTAGTTGGCATTGCTCCCAATCAGGAGCAACAAAATGTAAAAAAAATAAAATTAACGGGCGAAGCAAATATTTTACTTCGCAATGCGCTCGGCGTCGGAGAAACGATTGGATTTAATTGGCAACAATTGCAACAAAAATCGCCACGGCTCAATTTTTTTTATCAGCATCCTTATTTTCTAAAATCAAACACTGGCATTGCAATCAATTTTGACATGATTAGAAAAGACAGCAGCTACTTAAATATCAATTTAAATGCTGGTTCGCAATATTTTATTTCAAAAAATGAAACCGGCAAAATATTTCTACAAAACAACCAAACTATAATTAGCGAAGGAGGAATAAAAAGCGCGCAAGTGATTGCAACTAAGCAATTGCCCGATGTAATGGATTTGAGTGTGGTTGCAGTTGGGTTTGAATTTGAAAAAAATAAAACCAATTATCGGCCAAATCCACAAAATGGATACGAATTTGTAATTAATGGTTCAGCGGGTGTAAAAAGAAATAAAAAAAATCAACAAATTTTATCGTTGAAAGATCCTTCGAATCCGAATTTTAAATTTGAAACATTGTACGATGCTATTAAATTAAAATCGTATCAATTTAAAATTGTTGCTGCAGCAGCAAAATATTTTCCGATAAAAAAACAAAGCGTGTTAAAAACTGCAATCAATAGCGCAGTTTATTTTAGCGACAATATTTTTCGAAACGAATTGTTTCATATTGGCGGGTATAAATTGATGCGTGGATTTTCAGAAGAGAGCGAATATGTTTCTCAATACACAATTTCTACTTTGGAGTATCGCTATCTTATTGGAATAAATGCTTTTTTTTATGGCTTTGCAGATTTTGGTTTTGGAAAAAATGCAAGCATTGCAGCGAATGAAAAACATAGTTATTTTGGAACAGGGCTTGGGCTTGCGTTTGAAACGAAAGCCGGTATTCTCAATCTTTCCTGGGCTGTTGGAAAAAGAGACGACACAAAAATTGATTTCAAACAATCAAAAATTCATTTTGGTTTTGTAAATTATTTTTGAAAGCGAAGAAGTAAAAATTAGTTTTGTGGTTTAAATTTTTATAAAAAATGAATCGTTGCTATTTGTTTTCAATATTTTTCTTTTTTGTTACAGTTTGTGCTACTGCGCAATCAGATACAACTATATTTTTTTTAGATACTAATGTTGTTGGTTTTCAAAAAGGTACTATCAATGAATCAGCACCAATTTTAAAAATTGATACCACGAGAAACGAAAACAGTGATGCTGTTTTAATGAGAAACGCAAAAAATAATTTGAAGATAAACACAGATTATTTGTTTTATTACATTCTGTTCTTGTTTTTAGTTTTTGGTGTTTTGTATCGAAGTTTCGACAACTGGTTTAAAGAGTTTTTTCAATATTTTTTTCGTATAACCATAAAACATCGAGAAACAAGAGAGCATTTGTTGTTTTCAGTTTTTCCTTCTTTTTTGACTAATATATTTTTTCTTTTGTCAGTTGGGTTGTATGTAAATTTTCAGTTAAAATATTTTGAGCTGTCCATTAATAATAATTTTTGGATACAATATGTTTATTGTATTTCAGTTTTGAGTGCAATTTATCTTCTAAAATTTTTAGGATTAAAATTTACTACATGGATGTTCGGTGAACAAAAAATTGTTGAATCGTATATGTTTGTAGTTTTTGGCCTTAATAAAATTTTAGGGGTTTTGATTCTGCCATTTTTATTAGCATTGGCATTTGGGAATAATTTGTTTTTCACAATAGCACTCAATATCTCTTGGATTGGGATTGCTATTTTTTATTTGTTTAGAATGGTGTTAACATACATATTAGCACAAAAAGCATTTCGGATTGGGGCACTTCATTTTTTAATTTATGCTACATCTTTTGAAATACTTCCTCTTTTTATTGGGTATAAAATATTGTATCCTTTTTTTAATTAACAACCGTACTTTTGCAATCAAATTTGGATTTCATGGTTAAAAAAAATGCGAAGTCAAAAGCAGTAACAGTTCCTGTAAAAAAGATATTGATTGCGCAACAAAGACCTGGAAGCGAACAATCGCCTTACTTTGACTTGTCTAAAAAATTTGGACTTGAAATTGATTTTCATCCTTTTATTAGTTTGGTACCAATTTCTGGGAAAGAATTTCGAAAACAAAAAATAGATATTCAAAAATATAGCAGTATAATATTCACTAGCCGAAATGCTATAGATCATTTTTTTCGCACTTGTGATGAACTGAAAATTGTTGTATCTCAAGACGCAAAGTATTTTTGTATTACCGAACCAATTGCACTGTACCTTCAAAAATTTATTAATTACAGAAAACGAAAAGTGTTTTACGGAACTGATGGTACCAATAATAGCTTGTTCGAGGTTGTTAATAAACACAAAAGCAATGAATCGTTTTTATATGTATGTTCCGAAAATCAGCAGGATAATGGAATATGTAATTGGTTAAAAACAAACAATTGTGAATTTGTTCTTGGATTTATGTACCGTACGGAAAGTAATAATGTAAAAAATGTGCTGACGCAAAATAAATATAATGTCATTTGTTTTTTCACTCCAAGCGGCGTGAAATCTCTTTTTGATAATGTGCCTGAATTCAAACAAAACGGAACTGTAATTGGTGCATTTGGCGAAAACACAATCAAAGCTGTTGAAGAAGCTGGGCTACGAATTTCTATCAAAGCACCATTACCAAAATCACCAAGTATGATTACGGCATTGGACATTTACTTTTCTAATTCCAAATAATCAAATCAACTTTCGTACAAAGAAAAAGACTCTTTTGGGAACCCTTTAACAAAAACAGAAAACCTTCTGTTTCACCGAGAGAAGAACTCTTAGCATTAATTGAAACTAAAAGACAAAATACTTGATTCAGAACATACTAAATAAGCAATCGCTTCGTTTAAACCTATAATGAAATAAAGAATCTCATTAAGTTGAAAATAATTATTTACGGTATGCTATCGTATATTTCAATATCTTATATTTGCTACTAATCGTTTAACATTATGAAAATGAAAAATTTATCTTCTTTTATCTTCACAATAGCTATTTGTTTATTCGTAGCGAGTTGTAGTATTTTGGGGAAAAAGAATAAATCTGGGGCATTGCCAAATGATGGACAAGTTCATGGTATTTCTTCTGGTGGAAAATATACAATGCCGCAACCTCCGGGAATGGTTTATGTGCCACAAGGAACTTTTCAAATGGGGCCGAGCGATGAGGACCCTGCTTATGCTTTTAGTGCAAGGAACCGTGCTGTTTCAATAAGTGGATTTTGGATGGATGCAACTGAAATTACCAACAATCAATACCGTCAATTTGTACATTGGGTTAGAGATTCTATTGCTGCAAGAGAGTTGAAATATGTGAAAGCAGATAAAGAGGGAAATGAATATGTAGATTGGATAAAAATGAAAACCATCAAATGGAATGATCCAAAAGTATTAGAACAATTAGGGCAAACGAAATTGATGCTTTCCCCAGATAATAGAATTTTTGGTAAAACGGAAATAGATCCTGACCAGCTTATTTATCATTCGGAAGTATTTGACTTAAAAGAGGCAGCAAAAAAAGAAAACGAATCAAAACCTCGCACCACCTTCGTTGTAAAAAAAGATGTGCCAATTTATCCAGATACTTTAGTTTGGATTCGCGACCTTACTTATTCATACAATGAACCGCAAACAAAACGCTACTTTAATCATCCAGCTTTTGGAAACTATCCTGTTGTAGGAGTAAACTGGCAACAAGCAACGGCTTTTTGTGAATGGAGAACTCATTTGTTAAATGCGTTTTTGAATTCAAAAAACAGAGCACAAGAATCAGACTTTCACTTACCAGGAGAAGCGCAGTGGGAATATGCTGCTCGTGGCGGACGTTCTCAATCAATGTATCCTTGGGGTGGATATTATACCCGAAATAAAAAAGGATGTTTGATGGCAAACTTTAAACCAGGAAGAGGAAATTATGCAGAGGATGGAGGATTTTATACCGTTCGTGCTGATGCTTATTGGCCCAATGATTATGGATTATATAATATGTCGGGAAATGTTGCCGAGTGGACTTCCTCCATTTTTTATGAAGGAGGGTTTACTTTTCAACACGACATGAATCCGGATGTAAGATGGAATGCCAAAGATTCAGACCCACCGCTTATGAAACGAAAAGTAATTCGTGGTGGAAGTTGGAAAGACGCAGGTTATTATATACAAAACGGAACACGTACTTATGAATATCAAGATATTGCTAAATCATATATCGGATTCCGTTGTGTAATTGATTTACCTGCTGGTCCGGTAAAAGGGCGTAGAAGCTAAGCCGAATAAACTCTTTCTATTAAACGTAAATAACAATTTCATCTTTAAAAACAAATAAATCGAACTCTATATGATGTTTTTTAAAACTCACAAAGGTCAGATAGTTCTAAATTTCATATTTGCATTTTTTGCGGCTGTCGTAATTCTTGGAGCATTGTTTAAAATTCGCCATTGGCCTTATGCGGATGAAATGATTACACTTGGTTTGCTATCAGAAGTAATCGTGTTTTTGGTAATGGCGTTTATGGTACCTCCACCAGAGGAACCACATTGGCAGCGTTATTTTCCAGAAATTAATGTACATCCTGATTTAGATCCTAATTTTAAACCAACACCATTAGCACTTGCTGGAGATACTTCTCCATTAAAAGCGATGGATACTATGTTGGACGAAGCCGGTATTAACTCAACTACATTGGGTAAACTAAGTGATAGCTTTAAAAAGTTAGAATCAACTGCTGGCGGCATTAGCGAAGTAAGCGATGCTGTAGCTGCTACTAACGATTATTCTACAAAAACCCGTGAGGCGGCTTCTGCACTCTCTAAAATGAAAGATGCGTATTCGAGTGCTGCTGAAAGTGCAGAACAGTTTAATACATCTGCAAACGATGCAAAATATTTTCATGAGCAAGTGCAAGTACTGACTAAAAATTTATCATCACTAAATGCTATTTATGAGTTGGAGTTGCAGGATACAAGCAATCATTTGAAAGCAATGAATAAATTTTATGGAAATTTAGTGCAGTCGTCTGATGTGATGCACAGTACGATTGATGAAGCAAAACAAGCACACGATCAAATTTCTACGCTTGCAACTAATCTAAGTCGTTTGAATCAAGTTTATGGCAATATGCTCACTGCAATGCAGGGGCGAGCTTAGTAGATTGTTTATTAATTTAATAACCCATTTTCGTTTTTGACGAAATATTATAAATATTAAATTTCATGTCTTTACCTCGCGAACCCCGGCAAAAGATGATCAATATGATGTATTTGGTGCTTACAGCAATGTTAGCATTAAATGTATCGTCTGAAATTCTCAATGCTTTTAAAACGGTAAATAACAGCTTGGAGAGTTCTAGTGCTACCGTAAATATTTCTACGAGTAGTATAATGGAATCGTTAGCTGAAAAAACTAAAAAACCTGAAACGGCCGAAAGAGCCAATATTTGGAATCCGAAAGCCGAAATGGTTCAGAAGCTTTCAAATGATGTTTACAGTTTTGTCGATGGGCTTAAAAAAAGGATTATGGAAGAAGCGAAGTATAATCCAACAAGTGAAGAAGAAAAAGGAATCGATAATCTTGATGTTACTACTCGAATAATGGTTGATCAAGGAGAGGGAAAGGTCCTTTTTGAAAAATTACAAGCTTATCAAAAGCAAGTGTTGGCAGTAGATTCATTGTTTGCAAAAAATTTTGAAAATGCACTTCCCATTGATTTAACGATGCCCAAAACAAAAAATAAAAGCAATAACACTTGGGAAAAAGCATATTTCCACATGGTTCCAACTATTGCCTCTTTAACTATTTTGAGTAAGTTTCAAAATGATATCAGAACTTCTGAAAATAAAATTGTTACTTTTTGCCATGAACAAGTTGGAAAAGTAGATGTTCGATATGATACATATGCGGCTGTTGTAGGCCAAAATGCAACTTATCTTTTACCAGGACAAGAACTTGAAATAAGTGCTGGTGTTGGTGCATTTAGCAAAGCTGCAAAACCAGTAATTTCTATTGGAGGTACAGTAGTTCCACTTGGAGAAGATGGAGCTTCACATTGGAAAACAAGAGTAAATGATGTTGGACATAAATCGCTAACTGTAAAAGTTAATTTTACCGATCAAAATGGTAAACAACAATCCATTGAAAAAGTAATTGAGTACACAGTTGGTCAATCTAACGCAGCAGCACAATTGGATAAAATGAATGTTTTATTTATCGGAGTTGATAATCCGGTAACAATTTCTGGAAGTGGAAGCGTAGATCAACTAGTTGTTTCGATTACCGGAGGTGGTGGAGTGCTAACAGGAGTAGGAGGAAAATATATTGCTAGAGTTACACAAGAAAGTGACAACTGTATTATCAGTATTAAAACTCCAGATGGAAAAACAACACCAATTCGTTTTCGTGTTCGTTCCATTCCCGATCCTACACCAATGGTTGGTGCAAATGAAAGCGGCGAAATTCAAGCATCGGTGTTTAAAAGCCAAGCGGGTATTAGAGCAATGGTTAAAAATTTCTTTTATGAAACACAGTTTAATGTAGTTAGTTATAGAATTACTGGAGATGGTGCTGGATTCAACAATGGAATTGAAGAAGCAAGTAACACAGGTGCAGCTTGGCTTGAAGCAAGAAAAATTATTAATCAATGTCGCTCAGGTTCTTATATCACTGTTGAAGATATTTATGCAGTAGGTCCTGATGGTCGAAGAAGAAAATTAACCCCACTAATTTTTAATTTGAAATAAATAAGCAATGAAAAAATCACTTTTAAAATATTCGCTTTTTGCAGCATTTATTTTTTGTACAATAAATAATGCAAACGCACAAAGAAGAGGAAGAGGAAATGCAACTACTAATCAGGCAACAAATAAACCGGTTGAAGTTACTAATCCTATTCCTTCGGTTATAGAAGCATTACCACCTGCAGATACAACACCTGCATTGCTTCCAATTGGTACCGTTCTACCAACCGGACAAAAAGTAATTGGACATTACCGAGGACTTTTACTTGTAGAAGATTTTAGCCAAGTAGGGGGATTTAATGATACAGTTCGTAAATCATTACGAAATGATGGAGCAACAGTAAAAACTATTTTCAACGAAAGAACACCATTAGTGTATGAAAATTTAAGAGCCGAAGATGCTTTATACACACAACGTGTTTGGCGCGAAATTGATATTCGAGAAAAAATAAATATGCCTTTTCGCAATCAGGCAAACGATGATAATGGGGATCAACGCTTTATTGCTATTCTAGTTGATGCAATACGAAAAGGCGGAGTAACTGCATTTAACGCAGATGATGATCGATTTACGACGCCATTAGATTCTCTTGCATTTGCAAATGTATTTGGTGGTGGAGGTAATTGCGATACGGTTCCTGTTTTTGATCTTTTAGATCCTACCAAAACCAATATGTATGTAAGAACTTGCGATAAATTAAGTCCAGATGATATTGTAAAATTTAGAGTAAAAGAAGATTGGGTTTTTGATAGAGAAGCCAGCCGTATGTTTGTTCGGATCATTGGCATTGCTCCGTGTAAAACAATTTTTGGGATAGATAAAAAAACGGAAAGAGGTGTTACTCCTTTGTTTTGGATTTACTACCCCGATTTGCGACCAACATTAGCTAAGTATGAAGTTTATAATTCTAAAAATATGGGCATGAGTAGAATGACTTGGGAGGAATTATTCGAAGCAAGAATGTTTAGTAGTTATATTGTGAAATCTTCACTTGATAATCCGTTAAATAAAAATATTCGGACAGTAATTAAAGATCCAATTCTCGCACTTTTAGAAGGCGAAAATATCAAAAATAAAATCTTTGATTACGAACAAAATCTTTGGTCGTACTAATTTTTGTTGATTTTAAAACTATTTGTAAGCCACTGAAAAGTGGCTTATTTATTTTTGAAAGCTTGTATAAATTATTTTTGCTTTTGCTTTTCCAACTACTGTTGCTAAATTTTCTTCTGTTTGTTTTTTAATTGAAATAACAGACTTAAATTGTTTGAGTAATAAATTTATCGTTTCATTTCCAACACCTTTTATCATTTCAAGTTCGTTGAAAAATGTATCCTTGCTCCTTTTGTTGCGATGAAATCTAATTACAAAACGATGAGCTTCGTCGCGTATTTTGCGAATTAATTGTAAGCTTTTGCTATCTAATGGCAACTTCAATGATTGCGTATCGTTTGCAAAAAATATTTCTTCTTCTTTTTTTGCAAGACCAATTAATGTAGTTTTTCCAATTGCATTTAATTCTTGCAACGCTTGTTTTGCAGAATTCAATTGACCTTTTCCGCCGTCAATAATTATTAATTGCGGAAAAGGAAGTTTTTCATCCAGCACTCTTTTGTATCGCCGATAAACTGTTTCTTTCATGCTGGCAAAATCATCAATTCCTTTTACAGTTTTTATTTTGAATTTTCTATAATCTTTCTTGCTTGCAATTGCATTTTTAAAACAAACCATTGCAGCAACCGGAAAAGCCCCTTGAATATTTGAATTGTCAAAACATTCAATATGAGTCGGCGTTTCAGGAAGATGAAGTTCCACTTTCATTTTTTGTAAAAGTGTATTTGGCGTTATTTCATTGGTATTTAAATGAAGTCTTCTTTTCTTTTCTTGTTCTCCAATAAAATAAGTTGCATTTTTTTCGGAAAGAGCTAATAATTTTTGTTTATCCCCAATTTTTGGGACGGTTACTTTAATTCCGATTTCCGGATAGTTGATTCTAAATGGAATTACAATTTCTTTGGCAACACTTTTAAAATTGTTACGCAATTGTGCGATTGCAAAAATTAAAATTTCTTCCAACGATTCGCCAAGAAATGTTTGTGAGTGAATTGTTTTTGTCTGAACAATTGTTCCTGATTGCACTTTCAAATAATTAACACAAGCAGTTGTACCTTTTTTTAGAATATAAAATATATCTAAATCGGAAAGTTTTGGATTTACAATAACTGATTTAGATTGGTAATTAGTTAAAAATTCGATTTTCTTTTTTGCCTGTTCAGCTTTTTCGAATTGCATATTTTTTGAAAACGAGTTCATTTCATATTTAAAATACTGAATAACTGGCGACAGGTTTCCTTTTAAAATATTTTTTATTTGTGCAATATTTTTTTGATAATCTTCTGCTGTTTGTAATCCTTCGCAAGGACCTTTGCAATTGCCTAAATGATATTCCAAACAAATTTTGAATTTCTTTTTTTCAATATTTTTTGGAGAAAGATTTAACGTACAATTGCGAATTGGAATGGTTTGTTTGATGAATTGCAACAATTCGTGCAATTGAAATACAGAAGTAAAAGGGCCTAAATATTCGGAACCGTCGTTAATAATTTTTCGAGTTAAAAATATACGAGGGAAAGGTTCATTTTTAATGACGATGTACGGATAGGTTTTATCATCTTTCAGGTTGATATTATATTTTGGTTGAAATTTTTTAATCAAAGAGTTCTCCAAAAAAAATGCATCTTGTTCCGAGTCAACAACTACAATCTCAATTCTAAAAATTTGGTTTACTAATTCGATTGTTTTGTTGTTGATATTTTGTTTGATAAAGTAAGAGCTGATTCTTTTTCTTAAATTTTTTGCTTTGCCGATATAAAGCAACGAATCTTTCTTGTCAAAATATTTATAAATACCTGGCTGTGGCGGAAAACTGTGTGCAATATTTTTAAATTCTTCTGACAACATAAAAATGACGAGCACTAAAAATTTTATTTAGCGCCAAGTTATTCTCACCAATTTTGTAGTTTCTAAAAATTCTTTTGTTGTGGTAATGGTTGCAATTTGAAAATAAGAATCCAATTGCCAAAAAAGTCGTTGCTGAACAGAAGTTGAATTGGTTGCTATTATTTTATCAATAAAAATGCTAGTCACTTTTGCATTTGATGGATTGCTGATGTCCACAATCATAATTTGTTTTTGAATTTCAAGATTTTCGTTTTTAGCAGAATGGATAATGCTTAAAGTTTGTTGGGTTTCGTCAATAATTTTTTCTTCTGTGTAATTTTTTGCAAATTTATTATTTGTAATGTCATCTAATTCAAGAAAGCCATTTGCTTCAATGTGAAATATTTCACGAGTAATAAATGTAGTATCAGTTTTGTTGTTGTTGGTTTCAAATTTTGTAATTTGATAAAAAGAAGTGTCGATGTGATTTATTTGTCCATGAATTATTGATACACTTGAGATGGACAATTCCGTTGGTTTTTCTTTTTGAAAATTACAAGAAAAAAAAGTTACGATAAGTAACGTGACTATGTAATTATAATATTGCATAGCCAAAATTAATTGAATCAAAATCCAAATTCAAAAGAAGCGTATTATTTTTTATTGAACGTAGCTGCTACTTTAAATCCTACGTCGAAAAGATTTTCTTTAACAGGGTATTTGCTTGTAAAACTAGATAGGTGTTGATAGCGAAGCATTGGTCCAAACTGCCAATCAATTTTTCCTGAAGTATAAGCAACAAAAGTTCCAATACTGGAACTCAAATTCCATCGACGCATTAGATTTGGAAATTTTGCATAGTTTTTATAATCACTTGAAATCAAATAAGCTCGATCTCCGATTACATAAGTAGGTTGCAATGATCCTTGTAACCCCCACTGGATTTTGTTTTTAGTTGCTAACACCACTTCCATTCCAATTGGCAATGCTGCTTGAAAATAAAAGTTTTCTATCCAATTTGAAAATCCACCTCTAACGTTTCGGAAATTACTTAACGAAGCTATTGAGTCAGTTCGATATCCTCTGTTTAAGGCAACTGTTGCTATTTCAGTAGGATGGTATGATGCTCTAATGTCATAACGAGTTAAATTAAATTGTAACCCAGTGGAAAAGTAAAAATTGTTTTTTACTCGATAGCGTCCTCCAATTCCAAATTCAAAACCTAAGTCGGGTTTATGGATTACAACCTTTTTTACATTTATTGTTTGTTGATAACCAAATCCCTGATAAGCAATAGTTGCATTGTTATTTTCGGATAATTTCCTGTAACTAACGGTTGGTATAAAATAGAGCTGTGTGTTAAATCTTTTTTGTTTTTTATTTTTTTGAATTGATGTAGCTTGGTTTGCAACTGAAAATAATTTTTCATTAATTTTTTCTGTTGATGTAGTTTTATTTTCAATTGAATTTGCAGTATTGATTTCAAATTGGGGGTTAACTACAATCATTTTTTGTTGAAAACCTAATAATAATTGCTTCTCTTCCAAATTTGAAATAATTAAGTTTCTGTCTTTTACGGGAGCATCAATTATCTCTTGAGCCGTTTCTGTTGAATTTTCAACAGCTGTATTTACAGGCTTTTTTATAGCAACAAGTATTGATTTTACAGGATTGTTGTTAGTGATTTTTTCTGCAACTAATATTTTTGTTACAGGAGTAAAATCTATGCTACTGTTTTTATTATTAATATTATTTAATTGTTTATTTACTGAAGTGGGAACTAAATTATTAGCAATAGGTTGCGTTTTTGAATTTGTATTTAAAAAAAATAAAGCAGTAAAACCACCCAATAGTAAAAGTGATCCCAATGCTGTAAATGCATACCATTTTCGATATGTATGTAACGTGGCATGAACTCCTTTCCAAACTCTATCTGATGGATACATTGGGTATTGATTTGCATTGTATCTTAAAAAAGATTCGAAATCATCATTATCAAATCGTCTGTTCATAATTTACTTTTTTTAATCAAAAAAACTAACCGCTTGTTGCAACGAGTTGCTTTTGTTGGGTTGGTTTCTGTATAATATTTTTATTAATTAAGATATTCTCTAACATTATTTTAGCTCTTGAATATTGACTTCGGCTTGTACTTTCTTTTATTTCCAACATTTGTCCAATTTCAAAATGACTAAATCCTTCTAACGCATAAAGATTCAAAACAGTTTTATATCCAATAGGCAACATTCTTATACATTCCACAACTTGTTTTGCTTGCAAAATGGATGAAATAGATTCTTCTCTTATTGGAATATTGATTGCATAAAAAGAATTAACAGTATCATTAAAATGTTTATTTTTTTTCAGTGTATTTATACAAGTGTGAACAATTATTCTTCTTATCCATCCTTCAAAAGATCCTCTGTTTTCGAAAGTATGAATCTGCGAAAAGACCTTTATAAAACCTTCTTGCAACATATCTTCTGCATCTTCTCGGTTTTGTGCATATCTATAACATACTGACATCATCTGTGGACTATACTGATTGTAAAGCTCACGCTGCGCTATAGCGTTTTGCTTTACACATCCTTGTAATATGGCTTCTTCGGTCATATGTTAACCTTTGGTGCCGGTAAGTTAGACAATTTTTAAAACAAATTGCTGCACAAAAATGTCATTTTTTGGAAAGTTGAACAGGAAAAATTGAATTTTAAAGAAAAAGTCCTTAAAATGTGCCTCTGAGTGCAAAGACAAAATTCCTTCCCGGTGCCGAAATACCCGAAGCAAAATAGCGGTAATTTTTATCTAAAATATTTTCAATTGCAAATTGAAGTGTAATGTTTTTGTTTATTGAAAAATTATTTTTCCAAGATAATATTATCCAGGAAGGCGTTCCATCTTCTGTAGCATATTGTAAATTGTCTTCTCCATCTGGGTTATAATCTTTCAATCTTTTCCATCCATTAAATAAGGAAGAAATTTCAGTTTCAATTTTCGAGGTTGAATACTTCAAAATTGTTCTTCCAAAAACGGGAGGTATGTGATCTTGTGGATATTTTCTTCCATCTGAATTTTTAAACATTCCGTAAGTATAAGTCAGGATTCCTAAAAATGAAAATTGGTTTGTGAAGTCAATTTTAAGATTTCCATTGTAACCAAACATGTGTGCGTTTTTAACATTGCGATTTGCATAAATTGCAATGTTAGTTCCGTTGTAAAATATTGAATCCTGGCCGTTCAGTTGAAAAGGTGCAACCCCGATTGCATTTTTAAAAATTGTATAAAAACTAGTTAATTCAATTTTTATTTTTTTGTAAAAAGTTTTTTCCAATCCAAAATCTAAAGAATAAGTGAACTCTGGATTAACTTTTTGGTTAGGAATAATTATTCTTTTTTGAGAAGTGTTTGGTTCAAATGTTTTTGAAAGGTCGTCCAAGTTTGGACTTCTAAAACCCGATGCGAAACTAACTACAGCTCGAGAAAATTCATCTGGCAAATAAACGGCACCAATATTTCCTGTGAGAGTAAAATTATTTTGCTTAATAGAAGAAAAGGGGAAATTAAAAAATGAGTTGTCTATTATAAAGGAACTCAATGTGGTGGCTTGTAAACGAATTCCATCATTCAAAATCCATTTCCCATTTTTGTGTTTCAAAAAATGTTGACCAAAAAGTCCGAAATAATTCATTTTGTTTTTTCCGTCGAAATATCTAGTGTCAAGTTTTGAAATTGTATTCGTAAGTAAATTAGTACGAGTTGCGATGGATGCAAGCGAATTTAATTGTGCATCTGCGCCAATCGTTAATTCGTTGTTATCCCATTTTTTTCTTGCATCAAAAATGATTCCCAAAACTTGAAGTTGTTCGATGCGTTTATCTGCTCGGTCATAACGACGATAATCTCTTTGCAATCGACTTTCTTCAATAAATTGATAATTAATGTTTGCTCTTAACTGGTTAAAAAATCCAGCCGAATTGATATTCATTTCATAAGAACTTAACATTCTTTTTTGAGGACCATAACTCCATTCTGCAAATCTTAAATTTCCATTTCTTACATCTTGTAAACGATCGTATCGAGGAATATTGGAAGAGTTTGAAAATTGAAAATTCAAACTATGTGAGATTGCTTCATTTTGTTTGGATAAAAATTTTTGCGTCATATCCCATTGTTTATAACCACTAAATAATTGGATTCGATCGTCAGGGTTTTTTAGAATCGTATCCAGCCCATTCAGATATTCGATATAAAATTTTCTTTTCCCAAATTCAGGATATTGCTCGTAATCGTTTTTACCAATTTTAAGATCGTCAAAATCACTAAAAGTGTAGGCTTGTAACCATGCAATTTTTTTACCGCCGATACTCAAATTAAAATGCAACGATTTTTCATTGTTAACGGAACTATATCGACTGAAAAAATTTCCTGAACTTTTTATTTTTTTTGAATTGGAAAGTATGGGTGACTTTGTCCGTAAATAAATAACACCACCTAACGCATCGCTACCATAAAGGGTAGAACCTGGACCAGATAAGATTTCAACGCGTTCCAACATGTTTTGGTCGACTGTGACAATATTTTGCAAATGACCGGCACGATAAATTGCATTATTCATTCTTACTCCGTCAATAACGAGTAAAACTTGATTACCTTCAAACCCTCTCAGGACAGGACTTCCACCGCCTTGTTGGCTTTTTTGAACGAAAACATTTCCACTGTTCATTAATAAATCACCCGTGTTTTGTGAATTGTTTTTTGCAATTGTTTTTGCAGTTAAAATTTCAAATTTTTGTGCAATATTTCTTTTTTGTTCTTTAAATTTATTTGCAGAGATTAATACTTCAGAAAGCGTTTTTTCACTCATCGTGTCAATTTGCGCAAATAGTATCGATGTATGAGTTATTAATAATAGTAAAAAAAGAAAAAATCTTATTGGCATTTAAAATTAGGTTGAAATAAAAGTGATTTGTTCTAATTCGATTTTGGGATAAACCCAGTTTTATATGTAATTTCTTTGCGAACAGTTGAAGCCCAGTTTGTTAATACCACTCTTTCTTCGTTTGTAAGTTTTGCATTTGAATGTGTCCAAGTATAGGATGGAAGCGGCATTTTTTTTTCTTTTACCATTTCAATTACTTCGTCCATTTTGTGATCTTGTTTTTTAGGGGTATAAGTAAGAAAACCATCAAAGTTTAAATGTTGTTTTCCTTCTTTTATATGACTTGCCAACCACCAAGCGATGGGCTGTACATTACTATACCATGGATAAATTGTGTTATTGCTATGGCAATCGTTGCATGCTTTTTCCAAAATAGTTTTTACTTCAATGGGAATGCTGTATGCTTTTCCCAAAGTATTTACATGCTCGGCGTCTGAAGTATTTTTTGCTGGACGGAAAAATTGAATAACAATTATTAAGGTTGTAAGTACTAAAATAATTTTCTTTTTCATTGAATAGTTTATTTATTATCGAATAAAATATTTCCTGTCATTTCTTTTGGAATGGGAATTTGCATCAATGATAATATGGTTGGAGCTATATCTCCCAGTTTTCCCGGATTAATTTTTTTGTTCCATTTTTTATCGATGATAAAAAGTGGAACAAGGTTTAATGAATGCGCCGTATTGGGAGTTCCATCTTCATTAATCATATAATCAGAATTGCCATGATCGGCAGTTAATAAAATTGTATAATCGTTTTCCAATCCGGCTGTTACTATTTTTTTTACACATTCATCAGTTGTTTCTATCGCTTTTATTGCAGCATTCCAATTGCCTGTATGTCCCACCATGTCTGCATTTGCATAATTCAAACAAATGAAATCAGCTGTTTGATTTTTTATTTCGGGTAAAAGTGCTGCAGTTATTTCGTGCGCACTCATTTCTGGTTGCAAATCATAAGTAACAACTTTTGGAGAAGGAACTAAAATTCTTTTTTCATTTTTAAATGGCGTTTCTCTGCCTCCACTAAAAAAATAACTTACGTGTGGATATTTTTCTGTTTCGGCTATTCTAATTTGTGAAAGACCTTGCTGTTCCAATACTTCACCCAACGTATTGTTCAAATTATCATTCTTAAAAATGGCTGAAACATTTTGAAATGATTGATCGTATTCTGTCAACGTTGTAAAATGAAGTTGTAATTTTTTCATTCCAAATTCCGGCATATCCGATTGCGAAAGCACTTGTGCAATTTCGCGACAGCGATCAGTTCTAAAATTAAAACAAAGCACCGTGTCGCCATCTTTAATAGTGGCAATCGGAACATCTTGTTCTGTTAGTACTACAGTTGGTTTTATAAATTCATCCGTGATATTTTGTTGGTAAGAATTTTCAATGGCAAGAATAGGGTCAGTGGATTTTTCACCAACTCCATTTACAATGGCATCATAAGCAAGCTGAATTCGATTCCAACGTTTATCGCGATCCATCGAAAAATACCTGCCACAAATAGTGGCAATTTTTCCAACAGTTTTGTTTAAATGTATTTGTAATTCTTTTATAAATTGTAATCCGCTTTTAGGATCGCAATCTCTTCCATCTGTAAATGCGTGAACAAATACATTTTTTAGATTTTTGTTTTTGCAAGTAGTTAATATTTCTTTCAAATGATTGATGTGTGCATGTACACCCCCATCACTTACCAATCCCAACAGGTGCAACGGTTTATTGCTTGTTTTTGCATTGTTAATAGCGTGCAAAAGAATTTCATTTTTTGCAAACGAACCATTTTGTATCGCCAAATTAATTCGTTGTAATTCCTGATAAATAATTCTACCTGCACCAAGATTTAAATGCCCAACTTCCGAATTTCCCATTTGTCCGGCAGGCAAGCCAACATCTTCGCCGCATGTAATTAAAGTTGTATTGGGGTAAGTTGAATAAAGTGAACTAACAAATGGAGTTTTTGCATTTTGAATTGCATCGGAAGATTTTATTTTTCCTAACCCCCATCCATCCATTATGATTAAAATTATTTTCTTAGCACTCATAAAATGATATTATTACAAAACTAAATGTTTGCCTCTTAAAAGTAAACGATTGCAAGCAAATCTAAACTATGTTGAAAAAGAACTCATTTTAAAAAAGTTAATGAAATTTTAAAGTTCACATTTAATATGAAACCACTTTTTTAAATTTGTCAAATGAATTTTGATGAACAATTTTATCGTTTGATTGATTTAGCATTTTTGGAAGATGTTGGAGATGGTGATCATTCAACAATTGCCTGTATTCAAACAGAGGTAAAAGGGAAAGCTGCATTATTAATTAAACAAGATGGGATATTGGCCGGAGTTGAAGTAGCCGAAAAAATATTTCAATATAAAGATGCGAATTGTATTTTTCGAAAAGTTAAAAGTGACGGTGAAATAATAAAAAAAGGAGAGGTGGCTTTTGAAGTTGAAGCTACCGTTCATTCACTTTTGCAGTGTGAAAGATTAGTATTGAATTGCATGCAACGGATGAGCGGAATTGCTACTTTAACCAAACAATATTGCAATCAATTAATAGGAACCAAAACCCAATTATTGGATACAAGAAAAACAACTCCCAATTTTCGTTTGTTCGAAAAAGAAGCAGTGCTAATTGGCGGAGGAACGAATCATCGTTTTGGTTTGTTTGATATGATAATGTTAAAAGATAATCATATTGATTTTTGTGGAAGCATTGAAAAGGCAATCGAAAAAGTGCATGATTATATTTTGAAAAATCATTTAAATTTAAAAATTGAAATAGAGGCAAGAAATTTAGCAGATGTGAAAAAAATAATTGAAATTGGCAAAAACAAAATTTCTAGAATTATGTTAGACAATTTTAATCCTGAACAAATTGTTGAAGCCTTAAAACTAATTGGGAAAGATTTTGAAACAGAAGCAAGTGGTGGAATTATACTTGAAAATATTAAAAGCTATGCTGCTACAGGAGTGAATTTCATAAGTGTTGGTGCGCTTATTCATCAAGCAAAAAGTTTGGACATGAGTTTGAAAGCAACACAATAATCGAGCAATGAAAAAACAAAAAAAGAACTTTTCGGAATCAAACGGATTTGTTTATAGCACGAATCCTAATTTTAATTTTGAAGAAAAAAACGAACAAGAAGAAACTGTTTTGCCTGCAAATCAAAAATTAAAAGTGCGGTTGGATGCAAAGAACCGTGCTGGGAAATTGGTTACATTAATTGAAGGGTTTGTTGGTACTAATTATGATTTAGAGGAGCTTGGTAAAAAATTAAAATCATCTTGTGGTACGGGTGGTTCTGCGAAAGATGGAGAAATTATTATTCAAGGAGATCAAAAAGAACGAGTTTTGCAATGGCTTCTGAAAAATGGTTATTCCGCTAAAAAAGTTTAAACGCCATCAATACTTTTTTTCACCAATGGATTCATAAATATTAAGGTAACTTATATAACGTTCTTCATAAATCTGCGCTGCTTGCACGGCTTTTTTAATTGCGCAATCTGGTTCGTTGATATGTAAACAATTGTTGTATTGGCAACCGGAAAGCAGCTTTCGCATTTCAGGAAAATAGTGTGACAGTTCTTGTTTTTCAATTCCAACAATACCAAATTCGCGCATTCCTGGTGTGTCAATAATTTTACCTGATGTAGGGAGGTCGTACATTTCAACAAAAGTTGTTGTGTGCATTCCTTTCCCGTTCCAACCACTTACATCGTTTGTTTTCAAATTTAATTTTGGACAAAGTAGATTAATGAATGAAGATTTTCCTACACCGCTATGTCCGCTGAATAAGGATGTTTTATTTTCTAAAAAAGATTTCAATTCTTCAATTCCGGAATTGTTTTTTAAACTGGTTAATAAAACTGTGTAACCAATTGAAGTGTACATTTCTTTGTAAAAAAGAAATTGATTTTCTTCAATTTCGGTATGCAAATCAGATTTATTGAAAATAATAACAAGTGGCAAATGGTACATTTCGCAAACAATAGCGAAGCGGTCAATAAATCCTTGAGAAGTTTTTGGTGTTTTTAAAGTTGCCAATAAAATGGATTGATCGATATTGGAAGCAATAATGTGTTGCTGGAATTTATGCCGCGGCGATTGACGATTTACATAATTATTTCTTTGTGCTATTTCTGTCACAAGTACTGAATTTTCGTTTTCATTCTCAAGAATTATTTCCACTTCATCGCCAACCGCTAAAGGATTTGTAGAAGTAATAGAATCTGTTTTCATAATACCTTTCAATCGAGCATTCCAAAATTTACCCTCCGTATCTTTTACAATAAACCAGCTGCCTGTAGATTTATACACAATTGCTTTCATGTGGGACGATTATAAATAAACTGATTTTGAGGAAAGATAACTACAATTCATTTCAAATTAAACAAGTGATAATAAGTTGATGAATAAAAATATGTATTTTGTGTACTAAAATATTTTCATGAAAAATTTATTGTTCATTATTTCAATAAGTTTATTGGTGGTTACGGTCATGTTTTCTTGTAAAAAGAAAAAAATTCCACCAACCAAAACAGAGTTACTAACTAGTGCTTCTTGGAAAATTGAAAAAGTTGTAGCAGGTATAACTGATGTGACCAACTACATTCCTGCTTGCAGTAGAGATAATTTAATAACATTTGTTTCCAATGGTACGGGTAGTACAAGCGAAGGTGCAACACCTTGTACACCACCAGTGACTACAACTTTTACTTGGCGGTTTCAGAATAATGAATCAGAATTAAATTTATCCACTTCTCTTATTCCTGGAGGATCGGGGACATTTACAATTATTACTTTAAATGAAACGGAAATGGTTTTATCGCAACAGGTTACAATACCATCGTTACCCTTGCCAGTTGCAGCAGTAATTACTTTTAAGCATTAATAAGTATTAAGAAAAGTATTGCCCAACAATCGGCATTCTTCTACCAGTTCCAAATGATTTATTGCTTACACGAAGTATCGGACAAAATTGGTTGCGTTTGTATTCGCTGGTATTTACAAGGTTTATAATCTTATTTACTAATTCCTTTTCAAAACCTTTTGCGATGATTTCACTTGGTGCTTTTCGCAATTCAATATATTCAAATAAGATTGTATCAAGTATTGAATATTCGGGCAGACTGTCACTATCTTTTTGATTGGGGCGTAATTCTGCACTTGGATCTTTTAGTAAAATATTATTAGGAATAATTTCCGTTTCGTTATTAATCATTTTTGCCAAAGCATAAATCTGTGTTTTGTATAAATCGCCCAACACACTCAAACCACCTGCCATGTCGCCATACAATGTTCCATAACCGGTTGCCAGTTCACTTTTATTCGAAGTGTTCAAAAGTATAAATCCAAATTTATTGGCAATTGACATCAGCAAATTTCCTCTTGTTCTTGCTTGTAAATTTTCCTCTGCCAAACCAAACGGTAATTTTTCAAACAAAGGATTTAGCGTTGTTAAAAATGATCCAAAAATATTTTTAATTGAAATGTTTTCAAAGTTGCAATCAAGATTTGTACAAAGTTGTTCTGCATCTGTAACAGAGTGTGAAGACGAAAACTCAGATGGCATTAAAACTGCCATCACATTTTCTTTTCCGAGAGCTTCTACAGCTAATGCTTGTGTAACGGCGCTATCAATTCCACCACTTGCGCCCAGAGTAGCTTTTGTAAAATTCATTTTAGAAAAATAATCTCGAATACCTAATACAATTGCTTTGCGAATTTCTGCAATATTTTTTTCGTTGGCTAAATAAGCAAGACGACTTTCTCCGATTTCAATTTCTTTTGATGAGTAGTAATATTTTGATTTGTTTTTTTCCGTTGTAATTTCTTTTTGAGATAATTCATCTAAATCAAAAACTTGATAGGCTTCTTCAAAATAACTCAACTCACTGATTTTATTTCCATTGCTATTATAAACCAAACTGCCGCCATCGAAAATAATTTCTGTTTGTGCACCAACCGCATTACAGTACAGCATTGGCTTTTGGTACTTCAATGCGTGTGCTTTTATTATACTATTTCTCACCACATCTTGGCCAAGATTGAATGGAGAAGCCGAAAGATTAATTAATACATCAGGTTCGTGTACAATTAATTTTTCCATTGGTGTAATGCGATAAAGTGGGTTGTCGCCCATATTCCAAATGTCTTCGCAAATTGTAACGGCTAATTTTTTTCCTTTGAATTTCATTATGTTCCATTCAAATGCCGGTTCAAAATAACGGTACTCATCAAACACATCGTAATTCGGTAAAAGTGTTTTATGAATTTCTGCTTTTATTTCTTTTTCATATAAAAGAAAAGCAGCATTGAAAAGATTTTTTCCTTCTTTTTGATTATTTCGAGCAGGCGAACCAATAAGCACACCAATATTATCTGCGTGTTGTTTGATTATATCAATTGATTCATAACAACCATTAATGAAATTATCGAATTCGAGAAAATCGCGTGGAGGATAACCGCAAATGCACAGCTCGGAGAACACAACCAAATCAGCGTTTTGTTGTTTTGCCCAATTGATTCCTTCAATAATTTTATTGCGGTTGAACGCAAAGTTTCCGATATGATAATTCTGTTGGGCTAAAGCAATCTTCATCTTACAAATTTAGTCTCATCTTGGCGTATTGAATTCAGAATCTTCTTTCAATTAACTTCGCTCCTAATATGTGCAAAGTATTTTATTCTCTGTTTTTTTTGACATTTTTACTATCCTGTAGGGGCGAAAACCAAGGGCCGGATATTTCTAAAGTAGAAGTTGATGTTGTTGTAAATCGCTTTGACCAAGATTTTTTTGCGATGGATACGTTGGCATTGGAAAAATCGTTGAATGAATTGCAAGTTCAATATCCTTCGTTTACACCAATTTATTTGCAACATGTTTTAGGTGTAAATCCTGAAACAATTTTTAGCTCGGTGAAAAATTTCATTCGATTGAGCGAAACTTTATTTGCTGCAACGCAAAAAGAAATTGGCAGTTTTTCGCCAATAAAAGAAGAATTTGAAAATTCATTCCGTCATGTAAAATATTATTTTCCGGAATACAAAATTCCTTCGATAATTACGGTACTTGGGCCTGTAGATGCATTAGCACAAACTTCGGCAGGAGAAGCAACGCCAAATTTTATTGGTTCAGATTTTATCGGCATTAGTTTACAATTTTATTTAGGCAAAGATTTTGAGCTTTACCAAGATGGTTATTTTGTTACAAATGTTGCGCCTTTGTATCGAAGTCGAAGGTTTGATAAAAAATACATTGTTGCCGATGCAATGAAATTGGTTGTTGATGATTTGTTCCCAGATAATAGCGCTGGCAATAAGTTATTGGAACAAATAATTGAAAAAGGAAAACAAGCTTGGTTGTTGGATAAATTTATGCCAACAACAGCCGATTCAATTAAAATAGGGTTTACAAAAAATCAGTTGGATTGGTGTACAGAAAATGAAGGTTTAATTTGGACTTATCTACTTGAAAACGAAAAAGATATTTATACAACCGATCCGCTTGTAATTCAGACCTACATTGGTGATGCGCCATTTACTGCTACGCTTTCCCAAGATTCGCCGGGGAATATTGGCATGTGGATTGGCCGACAAATTGTTCGAAAATTTGTAGAAAAAAAATCAGCATTTACTGTTGAGCAAGTGATGCAATCAACAGCGAATGCTATTTTTAAATCAGCAAAGTATAAACCAAAATAAAATCGAAGATTAATTATTCTTGTGGGGAACAATCATTTCAAAAGCAGGAATATTTACTACAAACAATTGATTGGTGTCAAGGTTTTCCATTGTGTAATTGCCGGACATTTTCCCCATTTCGGTTTGTAAATTGCAACTGCTTACATAGTTGTATTTTTCTCCAGGCGCAATGACTGGTTGAATACCAATAACCCCTTCGCCTTCCACTTCTCTGCAATTACTATTGCTATCGAAAATATACCAATGCCTGCGAAGAAGTTTTACGGGAAATGAATTATGGTTTTCGATAGAAATTCGATAAGCAAACATATAATCGGATTGAATTGGGCGGCTGTAACCCTGTTGGTAGAAAGTTTCTACACTAATTTCAACTCCTTCGGAAATAAGGTTAATCATTGGGTTTTCATTTTTGTAAAATTAAAAAAAAGAACACAATGTGCTTGATTTTATTGTACGACGCGTTTTGATTGGTATGTCATAATTTTGCACCCTTATCTTGAAAAATAAAATTTAGCGTAATGAAAATTGCAGTTGCAAAAGGTGATGGAATTGGGCCAGAGATTATGGATGCAGTGCTTAAAATATTTGAAGCAGAAAATGTGCCGCTTACTTATGAATTTGTAGAAATGGGTAAGTGGGTGTTTGATAAAGGTTATTCCAACGGAATGACTCCAATAGCAAAAGATACCATTGAAGAACTTGGAATTTTATTTAAAGGGCCAATGGAAACACCAAAAGGAAAAGGTGTAAAAAGTGTAAATGTAACTGCGCGCAAAACGTGGAATACTTACGCGAATAAAAGAGTTTTTAAAACATTGCACGGTGTAGATACGGTTTTTAGCAAAGCCGGCATTCCTATCGACCTTACCATTGTAAGAGAAAATATTGAAGATACTTACGGCGGAATTGAACACATGCTTACGCAAGATGTAACCTTGAGCCGGCGCTTTATCACCCGTCCGGGAAGTTTGCAATTAATTAGGTATGCTTTTGAAATGGCGATGAAAAAAACAAGCAAAAGAATTACTTGTATTCACAAAGCCAATATCATGAAAATTACCGATGGCTTATTTCTTGAATGTTTTTACGAAGTAGCCAAAGATTTTCCGGAATTGAAAGCGGACGATGTGATTGTGGATGATTTGTGTATGAAACTTGTAACCAAACCTGATTTGTTTGACGTGCTTGTGTTAACGAATTTACAAGGCGATATAGTTTCTGATTTATGCGCAGGATTAATTGGCGGATTAGGTTTTGCACCATCGGCAAATATTGGCGATCACATTTGCATTTTTGAAGCAGTGCATGGAACGGCGCCGGATATTGCAGGAAAAAATATTGCAAATCCAACTGCATTATTACTAAGTGGAGTAAGCATGTTGCAACATTTGGGATTAATGAAACATGCAGCTATTATTGAGAACGCTTTATTATTTACACTTGAAAGTGGCGTGCATACAGGAGATTTTGGCGATAAGAAACATGCGGCTGTAAATACAACCCAATTTGCAGAAACCATTATTTCCAATTTTGGAAAAATTCCATCACTTGGTGCAAAGCAGTTGTTACCTAATTTACCTGTTTCTGCAACCGATTTTAAATTAGGAAAAAATCCAATGTTGATTTCGGGTAAAATGAAATCAGGAAAAATTGTTGGAGTTGATATGTTTATTGAAAGTGAAGAACAGCCCGAAGCTGTGGCTAAAAAATGTGAAAGCCACGCAGGTAATAAATTTAAATTAATTAGTCTTAGTAACCGCGGCACACAAGTTTGGCCAACAGGATCTGTTTACACAAATTTGGTAAACCAATACAATGCAAGATTTGAAGCAATTGCTGAAAATGAAATTTTCCAACAAGATTCAATTGAGCTGTACAGTAGGCTGAGTACTGATTTTAAAATATGTTCGTTAGAATTATTGAATGCTTGGGGAGACATTAAAGGATACAGTCTTGCGCAAGGGCAATAAATTATTGAGGAAATTTCTTTGCTTTTTTAACAGCTTTTAGCGAATTTGGATCGCCACTTAAAATTCGTTCTGCGCCAATATTTTTCCCATCAGTTGTACAACCATATTTTGGTGCAAAAACTTTATTCCAAATTTTACAAGAGGGTAAAATGAAAAATAATAAAAAGACAACTAATATTAATTTCGATTTTTTCATGTGTTATCTAATTCAAACGAAATAATTGGGTAATTATTATTTGCCAATTTCTGTTGGTAATTTATACCATTCAGAATAACGTACATAATTGTTTGCAATTCGGTCAATTTCTCCGCTGATCATTTCTTTCGAAATAGTTTTTACTTTTTTAGCCGGCACACCAGCATAAATACTTTCGGCTTCGCAAATGGTTCCCTCAAGCACCACTGCACCTGCTGCAATAATTGTATTGCTGTTTACAATTGCTCCATCCATAATAATTGCGCCCATGCCAATTAATACATTGTCTTTTATTTCACATCCGTGCACAATTGCATTGTGCCCAATGGAAACATTATTGCCAACCGTTGTTCCAAACTTTTTATAAGTGCAATGAATACATGCACCATCCTGAACATTTACTTTGTTTCCAAGTTTAATAAAATTTACATCGCCTCGAATTACCGCATTAAACCAAAAACTACAATCGTCTCCTGCAATTACATCGCCAATAATTGTTGCATTGGGTGCTATAAAACAATTTTTTCCCAAACTGGGGAATTTGCCTTCAATGGGAAGAATGATGGGCATGCTGATTTTTTTAGATTACTGCAAATTAAAAAATTAATGACATACAACTAAACTAAAAAGTAAAAATACTTTTACATCTTTGTGTCCTAATGAATCAACGCGAATTATTTTTTAAAAACATTGCACAAACTTCTACTTCTCCTTTGGCAATTGAAATTGAAAAAGCAAAAGATTGTTTGTTGACGGATATAAACAAAAAAAAGTATATCGATTTAATTGGAGGAATTAGTGTGGCAAATACCGGCCATTGCCATCCGGAAGTTATTAAAGCAATTAAAAAACAATTAGCCGCTTATTTGCATGTGATGGTTTATGGAGAATTTATTGAATCGCCGCAAGTGCAGTATGCAAAACAGCTTACGGATCTTTTACCCTTGTCACTCAATTCAGTTTTTTTTACAAACTCCGGCGCAGAAGCAACGGAGGGCGCCATGAAGTTGGCAAAAAAAGTAACTAACAGAACACAGATTATTGCATTTAATAAATCGTATCACGGATCTACGCAAGGGGCACTAAGCATAATGGGAGATGAATATTGGCGCAATGCGTTTCGTCCATTATTACCCGATGTATTGCATTTAGAATATAATTCATTTAAATCATTAGAACATATTACCGAAAAAACAGCTTGTGTAATTGCAGAAACAATTCAAGCAGAAGCAGGAATAATTGCTCCTTCAAAAGAATGGATGCAAGTATTGCAAAAAAAATGCAACGAAAAAGGAACTCTATTGATTCTTGATGAAATACAAACTGGTTTTGGAAGAACTGGTAAACTTTGGGGCTTCGAAAATTTTGACATTGTTCCTGACATTATTTTACTTGGAAAAGCATTGGGTGGCGGAATGCCGCTCGGCGCTTTTATTGCCGATAAAAAATTGATGAATCAATTGGCGGAAAATCCTGTACTTGGTCATATCACCACATTTGGCGGGCATCCGGTTTGCTGCGCTGCGGGAATGGCTGCGTTAAAAGTATTGTTGGAAGAAAAATTAATTGATTCGATTTACGAAAAAGAAAAATTGTTTCATTCTTTGCTTGTTCATCCAAAAATTAAAGCCGTTCGATCTTGTGGATTGTGGTTTGCAATAGAATTTGATTCTTTCGAAACAAATAAAAAAATAATTGACAGTTGCATTAAAAATGGATTAATGACGGATTGGTTTTTGTTTGCACCAAATTGCTTGCGCATTTCTCCACCGCTTTGTATAAATGAAAAAACAATAATTAAATCTTGCAAAAAAATAATTAAAGCAATAAAGCAGTCGACTAAAATTTAGATTGTATAAATTGTTATTCTTCTATTTCTACAATTAATTCTACTTCCACTGCAATGCCCGATGGTAAAGAACTCATCCCCACCGCTGAACGAGCATGTTTTCCTTTTTCTCCAAATATTTTAACCATTAAATCAGAATAGCCATTTATTACTTTTGGGTGATCAATAAATTCATCGGTACAGTTTACCATTCCTAACACTTTTACAATTCTTTTTACTTTATTTAAACTTCCTAATTCCGCCTTCAACACTGATAAATGATTGATAGCTGTTAGTCTTGCTGCTTCATATCCTTCTTCCAACGAAAGATTTTTTCCTACTTTTCCAATTACTTGGCTGCCGTCAATTTTATTAGGACCTTTTCCGGAGAGATACAATAGATTACCAACTCTAACTGCATTTACATAATTGGCAACCGGTTTTGAGGGAATGGTTAATTGAATCCCATTATCAATAATTTTTTGCTCCGCAGTTTGCGCTAAAGTAGAAATTGACATAAGATTTACAATTGAAAATAAGAGGAACAAAAAGTGTTTCATAAACAACATTTATAAAGCCATGCTGCCAATAATGCACCAATAATGGGAGCAACGACTGGTATGAGAGAATAACTCCAGTCGCTATCTCTTTTATTTTTTATTGGTAAAATAAAATGCGCAATACGTGGTCCTAAATCTCTTGCAGGGTTTATGGCATATCCTGTTGGCCCGCCTAATGACAAACCAATACCTAATAGTAATAATGCAACTGGTAATGCATCTAGAGTTCCTAATGTAGCTGCTGAAGGTGTCATTGCTAAAACACCAAAAACTAACACAAAAGTTCCAAGTGCTTCTGTAAAAGAATTATAAAAAGAGCTACGAATTGCAGGACTATTACAAAAAACAGCAAGTTTATTATTTGCATCGGTAGTTTCATCAAAATGTTGTTTGTAAGCAATCCAAACAAGTGTTGTTCCCAAAATAGCACCGCCAAATTGTGCAATCAAGTAAGGGATTAATAAAGAAGAATCAAAATCGTTAAATGCTGTCATGGCAATAGTTACAGCAGGATTCAGATGTCCGCTACCTCCCAATTTTACAGAAGTATAAACACCTAAAAATACAGCCATTGCCCAGCCAATTGTAATAACAATCCAACCGCTATTATTACCTTTTGTTTTATTAAGTACCACATTGGCTACTACGCCATTGCCTATAATTAGTAATAATGCAGTGCCGATAAATTCGCCAAAAAAAGAGGATGTAAACATTTTGTTTAAGTTTTAATTTGAATGAGGAAGATAATTCTTTGCAACAGAAATAAAGATATTGATTTGTTCTTTAATCCAGTTTTCGTCTTTGTTCATTTCAATTGCCATTAAGTTGGCAACAGTCGGAGTCGCTTCCATTGCGGCTTTCGCATCTAATTGCAAAGCCCTTGTTCTTCGACTCAGCGCATCTTCAACTGTTATACACATTTCATTTTGTACGGCCCATATTATTTCTGCTTTGATATAAGGAAGTGAAGGATGGATTAGTTGATTTAATTCTTTATTATTTTCAATTAGTGAATGAATTTTATGTTCATCAGATCCGTAGTAATAAAGAGCTTTTTCAAAATTTACATCATTTTTGTACCCATGAATATGCAATTTTTTTGTAACGCATTTTTGGTAAGGAAGCCCAATCTTACTACAGGCAATTTTCATTACATCTTCGGCCATTTTTCGGTAACTAGTCCATTTGCCACCTGCAATAGTGATTAAGTTAGATTTAGAAATTTTAATTTGATGATCTCTTTTTAACGATGCAGTGATTTTATTGCTGTTTTTTAACAAGGGACGCAATCCCGCAAAAACACTTTTTATGTCCTTATGTGTAGGTTTTGTAGTAAGGTATCTTCCTATATGTTTCAAAATAAAATCAATTTCTTCTTGAAAGGCAATAGGTTCGAGAGTTGGTTTTTCTGTTGGTGTATCTGTTGTCCCAACAATTGTTTTATTGTGCCAAGGAACTGCAAATAGTATCCTACCATCATCAGTTTTTGGAATTAGTATAGCCGTTTCTGAAGCAAGGAATTTTTTATCTAACATTAAGTGAATTCCTTGACTTGGCGCTAAGGTTGGCTTTGCATTTTCATCATCCATCTTTAAAATAGAATCAACAAAAACCCCAGTTGCATTGATGACAATTTTTGCTTTTACTTCGTGTTGTGAATTTGTTAAACTATCTGAAACAAGCACGCCACAAATTTTTTCGTCTGCTTTTAATAACATATCTACACTGAAATAATTTACTAAAGTTGCACCATAATCGGCAGCTGTCATTGCAAGATGAATGGCAAGTCTTGCATCATCAAACTGTCCATCATGATAAATAATTCCACCATTTAACCCTTCGGAATTTAAAGTAGGTAGGAGTTTCAGTGTTTCAGTTTTAGATAAAAACTTGGTAGAACCCATACTAAGTCCACCTGCCATCCAATCGTATATTTTTAATCCAATTCCATAAAAAGAATGTTCCCAAAAATTATAGTTTGGAATTAAGAAGGATTGATTTTTTACAAGATGCGGTGCATTTTGTAATAATAGACCTCTTTCTTTTAATGTTTCGAAAACCAATTTAATATTTCCTTGTTGTAAATACCTAACTCCACCATGAACAAGTTTAGTGCTTCGACTTGAGGTGCCTTTAGCAAAATCATATTTTTCAAACAAAATGGTTTTGAATCCGCGTGATGCAGCGTCAATTGCAATTCCTAAACCCGTTGCACCGCCACCAATAATACAGATATCCCACTCTTTTTGAGTTTTAAGTTGCTGTATCATTTGAATACGATTCATTGTTGATAATTTGAAAAAGTGTTGGCTTTGATTGGGACAATCAAATAAAAATTATTTTTCATCTGCCCATGCAATGCTTGCATTTACAGCACGTTGCCATTCTTTTATTTTTTTGGTTCTTTTTTCTAAATCCATGGTTGCAGAGAATACTTTTTCAATTTGCCATTGTTGTTGAATTTCATTTATCGAATTCCAAAATCCAATAGTAAGTCCTGCTAAGTAGGCAGCTCCAAGTGCTGTTGTTTCTGTAATTTTTGGACGAACTACTTTCGTATTTAAAATGTCGCTTTGAAATTGCATTAATTGCTCGTTGATTGTTGCACCACCATCTACACGTAGTTCAGCAATATTAATTCCAGCATCTGCTTCCATTGCTTTCAACACATCAAAAGTCTGGTAAGCAATACTTTCCAATGCAGCTTTTGCAATATGCGAATTACTACTACCTCTAGTTAAACCAAAAATACTTCCTCGGGCTTGCTGGTTCCAATGTGGCGCACCGAGTCCTGTAAATGAGGGTACAATATAAACACCTTCACTGTCACTAACTTGTTGTGCAAGGATTTCAACTTCAGAGGAAGTTGAAATCATTTTTAATCCATCGCGCAACCATTGTATTACAGCTCCTGCGATGAAAACACTACCTTCTAATGCGTATTCTGTTTTATCATTTATTTTCCAAGCGATTGTTGTGAGTAAATTATTTTTTGAATTCATTGCCACAGTTCCGGTATTCATCAACATAAAACAACCAGTGCCATAAGTGTTTTTAACCATCCCAGGTTGCACACACATTTGACCAAACAGTGCAGCTTGTTGATCACCTGCAATTCCTGCAATGGGAACTTTCGTATCCTGCAAATTTGCATCACCAAAAATAAAACTCGATGCTTTTACTTCCGGTAAAATTGAAAATGGGATGTTGAATAATTGCAATAAATCTTGATCCCATTGACAAGTATGAATATTGAATAACATGGTTCGTGATGCATTGGAAACATCTGTTGCGTGAATTTTTCCGTTAGACAGTTTCCATATTAGCCAACTATCAATTGTTCCAAATGCGAGTTCACCATTTTCAGCTTTTCTTCTTGCGTCGGGAACGTTTTCAAGTATCCAATTTAGTTTAGTTGCAGAAAAATAAGCGTCAATTATCAATCCTGTTTTTTGTTGAATTGTTTCTCTATTTCCTGCCAATTTCAACTCGTCGCAATAAGAAGCGGTTCTTCTATCTTGCCATACAATAGCATTATAAATTGGTTTGCCTGAACTGCGTTCCCAAACAACGGTTGTTTCTCGTTGATTGGTAATTCCAATTGCTGCCAACTGATTTGCAGTTAATTTACTTTTTACAAGTACTTCGTTAATTGTGTTGATTTGAGTTTCCCAAATTTCATTTGCATCATGTTCTACCCAACCTGGTTGAGGAAAAATTTGAGTGAATTCTTTTTGTGCTGTACTTCTGCAATTCCCTTTTTTATCAAAAACAATACTGCGGCTACTGGTAGTACCTGCATCGATAGCAAGAATGTATTTTTCCATAAATAATAATTAATAAAAGAATTAGAAATCTAACCCCATTGCTAAGTGCAACAATGGGGATTCTTTAAAAAATCCATTCATTTCCCAACCCGCATCCAATCTTAAAAAATAGCCCAACAACGTACTGCGTACACCAAAGCCGTACCCACCTGCAAATGGACCAATACCACCTGCTTTTATTTTTACAGTTAATGGAGATTGACCGTAAACAACAGCTGGTCGTTCAATTTTATCATAAGCACCATTCCATGCTGTTCCCAAATCAAAAAATTGTACCAATTGAAAATTTCGAAGCAGCGCATTATTTATCGGTCTATTTAAAAAAGTTGTAAATACAGGTAGGCGAATTTCACTATTGAGGATAAATGCATTGTTGCCATTTGCAACATTTTGATTGAATCCTCTGAGATTTACTGCTAAACTTTGAAATGAATAATCCGAATCAGGATCAGGTCGATTGCCATCATTGAATTTTGGATAGAGCCAATTGTCAACACCACCTAAGTAATAAATAATTTTTTGTGGTCCCCAAGAAATATCAAAAGCTCCACGAACGGCCCAAATCATATTGCGATAAATGGGTAAATAGTATCGCGTATCGCCACCAAAATTAAATGTGTAAGGATTCGTTTTTAATACTGTTTTGTTGATTCGAGAATTCCAATCAATAAAAAATTTATAACGAAGTCCATTCCAAATATTCAACGTTTTATTGATGGCATCATCGTGTACAAATTCAGCGTGCAAAAGACCATATTTATTTACTTGGTCTTCGAGCAATAATGTTAATGGTGGCGCAATTACATCATTTGCCAATACAACAATTCTGTCGGAACGATAACCAATGTTTACACGAATACTTTTTGAACGGTTAAAAGGATAAGCCACCGAACCTTGATAAAGATTGGTGAACATTTTTCCACTGAAACTAATGCCACTGCCTACCAGCGAAAGTTGGCTACTATTTCTATAATAAGTAAATCCGTAATCAAATCTTTTTTTAAGGTACTGCGTTGATAAAACGTATTCGTTGTCTTTAAAATCGGGGCTGAATCGAAAACCACCGGCAAATTTCCAGTCTTCCAATAAATCGGAAGTGCCAATGCGCATAATGCCATTAAAAGCATTGCCATTGCTGAGTTTTATTGGGCCAATGCCACCGCCGTAAGGTTGATAACGCGTTACTAAAACATTATTGTTAAATCCACTTACTAAATAATCATTGAAAAATTTTGAAGGACGGTACTCAAACAATTTTACATTGTCTAAAACAGTTTTAGGTTTTGATAAATTAGTTAAATCAGTTTGTATGATTGGCAATAATTCATTTTTTTTCTCTTGTGCAAATTCACTTTGAAAAAAATCTGCTTGGTTAATTATTGTGGAATCAAGTTGAACGGGTAGGTCAATTTCTTTTGAAGAAAATTTTTCTTCTTCCATTAATTTTTTCACATATTCGGTTGATCGTACTACAACATTTCTACGACGAAGTACATTTTCATCTACTTTCAATCGGTATAAAAATTTAAAATCTCCTTGCCGAACTACTTCACTTGTTAGTTGATTGCTTCCGGCAGTTCTTGTTTCTAACAAACTACTTTGATAATTAGTGATTGGAAAGACATAAGCAGAATCGGAGGAAACCGAGAAAAATCCAATGGAGTCAACATCTATTTTATCCCAATCTTTTAATACAGAATCTACTTCTTGTTGATCGGGATTGTGTAATATTTCATCGCCAACATAAACCAAGGTATCTAATCCATCTTTTTGGGTACTGAAAAATCCAGCAAAACGATTGTTGATTCCATTGGCATCACTTGTAAAAGTAAAATGAGTTGTATTGTATTGCGAAGGGAATCGAGCATTGCCTTGTTTTAAGTTGCTGAGTTGTGAAATTTGTTTAAACTCAGATTGATTCCAATTGTCCACTAAAAAGATATTGAACTTGCTACTTGGTAATGAATCATCGGAACTTACAGCTGTTGCTGATGGTCGATTACTTGCATAAATGATTCCTGTTTTATTGGGAAAAGTTACAAAGGATGCATCCAAATCATCATAAACATCATTCGTAATTTGCTCAACAGATTGTTTGTCTAATTTATAAACAAAAAGATCTGTTTGCCCACTTTTTACAGCACTAAACAAAAGTGTGTTTGCATCCAACATGTACTTCATATCCTGTACCTGACTGAATTGTGTCAGTACTACTTTTTGAATTTTTATACGATTCACCACATCGTAAACGAATAGTTTTATTTTTCCTTCTTCGCTGTACAAAACTGCTAATCGAGATCCTTTTCCATCCCAAGCAAGAATTGGATAGTTGGGATTTTTTTCTTCTTCGCGAACACGAGTTCCTAATTTTAAAATTACTTTTCTGCTAACAAAATTTTCATTCAATACAATGCTGTATCTGTTGTGTTTGAATTCGACAACCGCCCAAGTCATACTTCTGGGAACAGGATTTGCATTAAAACGAATGAAATCTTTTTTATCAATTAATTCAGAAACAGAAAGCTGTCCTTTCGGAACATTTCTTCTTCCTCGAATGTCTTTAAAATATTTCTGACTCTCCTCAGTCATAAAATCTTGAAGTAATAATTTAAATTTTTTCTTTTGCGTTACTTTGAAAGTAGCGGCATTTAAATTTCGATAAATGCGGCTGAGGTAAAGCATATAAGTGGTTTTGCTTTTTCCGTATTTATCACCAATAAAACGCCATAGAGAATGCCCTGCAAGTAGCGGTTTTTCGTGTGCTAATTGATAAAAATTATTATAACGTCCGCTCAACATTGCCGATTTTAATTCATCATCCAATTGAGTGCTCCAGTTTTCTCCAGCATAAGAAATAAATCCTGAAGTAAGCCACAGTGGCAAATCTAACAAAGCTTGGTTGGCAGCAAATTCTGTCAAGTCTTCACCAAATAACATATTGTCAACAAGTGCTTTTGCGATTCCTTGTTTTATTTGACGCTTTAAATTTTCGTGATTACCATCAAAAAAAACGACAATTTTATTGTTGACTAATTTGGTTACACCGCCTGTATTTTGCCAGTCAATTCCAATTCCAATATTGCTTTGTTGAAATGATTCGAAATTGTTGTACACAATAATATTTGCTCTTCGTTGCATTCCGTATTCGATAAATTCTTCGAGCGCCGGCAATTCTTTTTCCGCAATTTGTGCAACATATTTTCCCAAAGCCAATCCATCTTGACTAAAATAAGTGTTGAAATTATTGGTTTGATAATATTTCCATTTGAAGTTTTGATATTGAACTCTGTTTTTCCCAAATTCTACCGTACTCACTTGAGCGAAAATTTCATGTTTAGAAACAAAAAATACAAGCAAAAGAAAAAATGATTTTAAAAATTGTTTCATAGTAGATAACTTCTATTCGAAAGATTATGTGTTAAAAATAATTCAATTCTTAATTTTGTGAGTAGAAAAATTTCGCTACATCTAAATTACTAAAAAGCATTCATGTTAAGTGTTAAAGTCTTTACATTTAATCCTATTCAGGAAAATACCTATGTTTTGTACAACGAGGAAAAACAGTGTTGTATTATCGACCCAGGCTGTTATTTTTCGGAAGAAAAATTGGAGTTGAAAAAGTTTATAGACGAAGAGTCCCTGCAGCCACTATTATTACTCAATACACATTGCCATTTAGATCATGTTTTTGGAAACAAATTTGTTTATGAAACTTGGAAATTATCATTACATATTCACGAAAAAGAAAAATCGGTTTTAGGTTTTGCACCGCAATCTGGAGCAATGTACCAGTTGCCATTTGAAAATTACGATGCCGAATTAAGTTTTATAAATGAAGGAACTAAAATAGCGATTGGCAAAGATGAATTGGAAATTCGATTTACACCGGGCCACTCGCCAGGTAGCGTTAGTTATTATAACAAAGAAGGGAAATATATTATTGGAGGTGATGTTTTATTTAAAGGGAGCATTGGAAGAACAGATTTTCCCGGTTGCGATTTTTCAACCTTAATTAATAGTATTCAAACACAATTTTTTACTCTGCCCGATGAAACGAAAGTTTATTCGGGTCACGGACCCGCAACTACGATTGGGTACGAAAAAATGAATAATCCTTTTGTGAAAGAAAGTTAAAATGTAAATGGCCTTACTATTTTTTTAAGAAATGGTATTTTTTCAAATTCATTCTTTTCAACGGAGATAATATAAGTTGCAAATATTCCCATCAGTAAAAAAGCTAAAGCGCAATTAATCCAAATATTAGTGCTGATTGATATAAACAAACGATGAACGCCGAATAGCAAAACAGCACAACTGATATACGTCAAAAGTTTTTTCCAATCATAAGGCACCGGATAATATTTTTGTCCCAATAAATAACTTGCAACAAGCATAATACTGTAACAAAGAAGGGTGGCGATTGCACAAGCAAAATATCCAATTTGCGGAATAAAAATTATATTAAATAAAACGGTAATTGCAACCCCGCCAATTGTAATCCACGCACCAAATTTATTTCTATCCGTGAGTTTGTACCAGATGGAAAGATTGTAATAAATTCCTAAAAATATTTTAGACAAAGCAAGAATTGGAACAATTAAAATGCCTTGTGCGTATTCGGGATATTTGGTAGTAAGTAAAAGTTTCCACACATCGAGAAATAAAACGATGAACAAAAAACAAAGACAACAAACGATGACAAAAAATTTCATTACACGTGCATAAATTTTTGGCGCATCTTCTTTCTCAGCTTGTTGAAAGAAAAAAGGTTCAGCACCCATCCGAAATGCTTGAATGAACAGAATGATCAATATTGCTAATTTGTAATTTGCAGAATAAATTCCGTTTGCTGATTTCGCTTGTTCAACTGTGCCATTAAAAAAATGGAGTATTAATTGTCGGTCGATGGTTTCATTTATCATTCCGCCAAAACCCACTATAATCAATGGTAGCGCATAGATTATCATTTCGTTTCTTAACTTTTTATCAAACTTCCAACTTACAAGTAGCAACTCTTTTGAAAGCAATAAAAGTGTGATAATACTGGCAATCAAATTTGCAAGAAAAACATAACCAATATTCACTGTCGTATTAAACCAAATTGGGAAAAGCCAGAAAAAAACAAGTTGTAATCCAATGACTGAAAAAATATTTACGAGTTTGATAAATGCATATTTGCGCGGTTTGTTTTGTTGACGCAAAACACAAAACGGTAAAGCAGCAAGAGTGTCTGCTGCCACAATTAATGCAAGCCAACTAATCCATTCCGGATTATTTTCTATGTGCATAAAATCCGCCAATGGTTGACGATAAAATAAAATAGCAGCAGTGAATAAAATGGAAGTTCCAAATAATGAAAAAAATCCTGTGGAATAAACGGAATAAGGTTGTTTTTCTTTTTGTACAAAACGGAAATAAGCTGTTTCCATTCCATAAGAAAAAAGAATACTTAACAATGCCGCATTCGCATAAAAGATAGATACATCGCCATATTCCGCACTTTTAAACAGATACACATGCAAAAAAGTAAGCAAGTAATTTAAAAATCTTCCGCCTACATTACTTAGTCCATACCAAGCGGTTTGTTGTGCAAGTTTTTTTATACTACTCAAGGCAAAGAGAAATGTTTCAACAAAAATATCTTTTTGCAATGAATTGGGAAATACATTTTTTGTTAACTATTAAAAAGAATCATCTCGTAATTTTCTTCGCGTTTTTTTAATTTCTCCTTTTTTGATTTTTGCAATTTTGTTTTTTTCTTTTGCAGCTTTATTTTTTTTGGTTGCAATGCGGATTGTTTTCTTAATTAATGCTTTTTTAATTAATTCATTCATTTTTTGAATGGCATCTTCTTTATTTGAAAATTGCGTTCGATGTTTTTGAGATTTTACAAAAAGCTGTCCGGTAGCATTTATTTTACTGGCAAGTTTTTTTATAAGAATTGATTTTTGTTCTTCCGAAAAACAAACAGAAGCGGCAATGTCAAAATAAGCGGTAACGGCAGTCTCAACCTTATTTACATTTTGGCCACCTTTGCCGCCACTGCGGTAGGTTTTGAAAAACAGTTCCGATCGAATATTTTTCATATTAAAAATTTAAAGTAAGGAATTCTTAAAATTACTTATCCAAATGTAGAAATAATTAACTTGCTGTCATGAAAGCAGTCATTCAACGCGTAACAAAAGCCAGTGTAACTATTAATCAAAAAATTTATTCGAAAATAGAAAAAGGACTGCTCGTTTTTTTAGGAATTGAAGATGCAGATTTAAAAGATGACATCGATTGGCTTTGCCTAAAAATTGCCAACCTTCGAATTTTTGATGATGAAAATGGAGTAATGAATAATTCTATAAAAGAAATTGACGGCGAAATATTACTGGTCAGCCAATTTACTTTGCATGCTTCAACTAAAAAAGGCAATCGCCCTTCGTACATAAAAGCAAGTAAACCAGAATATGCAATTTCGATGTATCAACAATTTCTTCAACAACTTTCAATGGAGTTGGGCAAAACGATTCAAACCGGAATATTTGGAGCAGATATGAAAGTGGAATTAATAAATGATGGTCCAGTAACAATTTTGATTGATACGAAAAATAAAGAGTAATGAAAAATTTAACAATAAAAATGGCACAATTCCAAATAGATAATTGGATAAAAACGATTGGTGTCCGCTATTTTAGCGAATTGACGAATATGGCAATATTAACCGAAGAAGTGGGAGAATTGGCACGGATAATGGCGCGCAAATACGGAGATCAAAGTTTTAAAAAGTCGGATAAAAAGTATCACTTGAGTGATGAGTTGGCAGATGTATTTTGGGTGCTAATTTGTATTGCAAACCAAACCGGAGTTGATTTGAATGAAGCCTTACAAAAAAATATGGAAAAGAAAACGAAAAGAGATTTAACCCGGCATCGGAAAAATAAAAAATTGAAATCGCTTTTATAAAACATCTAAATTATTAGCCCATTATCTTTGCGCAATTATGGCTACAGATAGTAACAAGTTTCAAGCAATTATTTCTCATTGTAAAGAATATGGATTTGTTTTTCCCGGAAGTGAAATTTACGAAGGGCAACAAGCTGTTTATGATTATGGTCAATGGGGAAGTGAATTAAAAAAAAATATCAAAGATTATTGGTGGGAAAGCATGACACGTATGCATGAAAACATTGTAGGAATTGATGCTGCAATTTTTATGCATCCGACAACTTGGAAAGCATCGGGGCATGTGGATAATTTCAACGATCCGATGATTGACAATAAAGACAGCAAAAAGCGTTACCGTGTAGATCATTTAATAGAAGGATTTGCAGAAGAAAAGCTGGCGGCGGGAGATGAAATTTCAGCAAAAAAATTATTGGAAGCAATGAATGCTTTTTTAGCTGCGGATAATTTTACTGAACTAAAAAAATTAATTGACGACAATAAAATAAAATGCAACATCAGCAAAACATGCAACTGGACTGATGTTCGTCAATTCAACTTAATGTTTTCAACTGAATTTGGTGCAACAACTTCTGCCAACGAAGAAGACAATAAAGTTTATTTACGACCGGAAACAGCGCAAGGAATTTTTGTAAATTTTTTAAATGTGCAAAAAACAGGAAGAATGAAAATTCCTTTTGGAATTGCACAAATTGGAAAAGCATTTCGAAATGAAATTGTTGCACGCCAATTTATTTTTAGAATGCGTGAATTTGAACAAATGGAAATGCAATTTTTCATTCGTCCCGGCACACAAAAACAGTGGTACGAGTTTTGGAAAGAAGAGCGAATGAAATGGCATTTGAGTTTAGGAATTACTGAAGAAAAATATCGATTTCACGATCATATAAAATTAGCGCACTATGCCGACGCAGCTTGCGATATTGAATATGATTTTCCATTTGGATTTAAAGAAGTGGAAGGCATTCATTCTCGAACTAATTTTGATTTAAAAAATCACCAAGAATTCAGCAAAAAGAAAATGCAATATTTCGATAATGAAATTGATGAAGCAACCGGAAAACCATTTGGGAATTACATTCCTTTTGTTGTTGAAACTTCGATTGGATTAGATAGAATGTTTTTATTAACCATTTGTCAATCGTATAAAGAAGAGGATTTGAGTTCGGCTGAAAAGCAGGACAGTAGAGTGGTTTTAAAGTTTTCGCCAAAACTGGCGCCAATGAAATTAGCAGTGTTGCCATTAGTAAAAAAAGACGGGTTACCAGAAATTGCACGAAAAATAATTGACGAATGTAAAGCATCATTCCGTTGTTTTTATGAAGAAAAAGATACCATTGGGAAACGCTATCGTCGAATGGATGCAATTGGAACACCTTTTTGTATTACAGTTGATTACCAAACTAAAGAAGACAATACAGTTACGATTCGATACCGAGATTCTATGTTGCAAGAAAGAATTCCAATTAATAACATACTTTCGCTTGTACAAAACGCGATTAAATAATTCCAAAATTTATTTTATGAAAACAGGTATTTCAGTTTTATTTTTTTTTGTTTGCAATTAATAGCACTTCTTTTTCTCAATTGCAAAAAACAAATAGTGTAAAAGAGTACACTTACACTACATTTTTTGCAGAACTGGGTGGGCCCGGTATTTTATTTTCAGCTAATCTTGATAAACGATTTACCAAATCTCAATTTGGATGGGGAGGAAGAGTAGGACTTGGATTTGTATCTGGTTACATTATTCCTTATGACCCACCGACACAGCCACCTTATTATTATAACGATAAACAAGCTTCCGTTGTTACATTTCCTTTACAAGTAAATTATGTTTTTGGAAAAGTTGGTTCACCAAATACATTTGAAGTTGGTGGTGGCTTTACTATTGTAGGAAGAAAAATAGAAATAATGGACTTTTACGGTGATGATAGAGCAAGTTCTATTTTTGGCACAGCTTCTTTTATGTATCGTCGTCAGCCGGAAAAAGGGGGTTTTACTTGGCGTGTTGGATTTACACCATTAATTGCACACGGATATGTGCAAGCTTCGGCAGGCGCAAGTGTGGGTTATAGTTTTTAAACTCCGAACTGATTCAAATGATGGTCGAGATGTTTCCACATCATTTTTCCCCATTGTTCTGCAGTAAGTTTTCCGAAGAAAGGATGTACTTTATCACCAATTCCTAATCTTCCTGTTTGGTAAAATTTTGCATTTAATGTTTCTAATTCTTTTTTTTCATTGTTAAAATCTCTGTCATCATTTACAATAAAATAAGGAGAAGTAGGAAGATTTTTTGTCCAAGAAGTTTCGTTATACATTTTACTTTTTACTGACCAACCAATTAATCTTCCAATCAGACTTCTTTTGGTTGCTTTTTCTCTAAACAAAGATGTAAAACCTTTACTGCAATGTGCCAACATTTGACTTACAGTCATCTTTCCCCAACACTGTTGCGATTCAGGAGTTAAATTATTAATGCGATTTACAATTTCGTGATAAGATTCTGCGTCAAATAAATTTTTTATAAACATATTTTTATGCTTTATTCGAAGTAAGGAATTTCATCATTACTTATTGTTGTTTTTTGTTGCCAATAAGCCAGCGTAACTGTTTGTGCAGAAGCTGTTTTCAATGTTCTTCCAAAAATTGCATTGGTTGCGTTGAAGGAAACATCAGTAACACCAACAGTAAAAGTGGCAATTGGCGTAAATTCTGTTTCGTTTGGCATTGACGATACTTTTGGTGGTGGCGATGCGGAAACAATAACTGTAAAATGATTTGTTTCTAAAAGTGGTTTTAAAAAATTTACTCTTTCGGGCAGCACATTTTTTTCTACTACGGCACATTTTACTCCTTCCAAATCTTCAAATTCATGATTTTTATTGATTGCCATAAATCGCACTTTATTTAATTAATGAAAAAATGTATTGGTAGCAATTGCTATAAATACCAAGAATAATAATTCCTGCAACACAAATTATCATTGCCAATTTTGGTTGAAATGGAATTTTTATTTTTTCAATTGGATTTTCATTTGCATCCATAAACATTGCTTTGATGACACGCAAATAATAATACAAAGCAATCACCATATTTAATGCCGCAACAGTAATTAGTAAATAATTATTCTTTGCTGCACCCGCCATCAATAAAAAGAATTTTCCAAAAAAGCCGGCAGTGGGCGGTATTCCCGCTAAAGAAAAAAGTGCAATTGTCAACACCCAAGTGAGTTGTGGATTTGATTTGTAAAATCCTTTATAATCGCCAATCGATTCCTTATCACATTTACTACTTACCAAATTGATTACACCAAAAGCAGCCAAGTTTGATAAAATATAAATCAAAATAAAAAATACTACCGAGGCAGTTCCTTCCAGTGATTGTCCACTTATTCCTATTAATATAAATCCTACTTGTGCAATTGAAGAAAATGCAAGAAATCGTTTCATGTTTTGTTGACGCAATGCAAAAAGATTTCCGATTATCATTGTCAACAAAGACAATAAGAATAAAATAGTGTACCAATATTCAGATAGCGGTTCGAAAACTTTATATAAAACAGAAACCAATACGAATACAACCGCGCCTTTTGATATTACCGATAAAAATGAAGTAACTGAAATGGGCGATCCTTCATAAACATCGGCTGTCCATAAATGAAATGGAACAGCAGAAATTTTAAATCCAAATCCTGCTATTAATAAAACGAATGAAAAAATTTGTAATGCATTTCCGTTAAGTGTAGCGGGGATTTCAGCAAAATTTAAAGTTCCGGTTGTACCATAAAAAAATGAAATACCCAGCAGTAAAAGTCCGGATGAAAATGCAGAAGAAATAATCATTTTAAATGCTGCTTCTGATGATTTTCGTTTTTCCAAATCGAAATTACACAGTGCTGCAATTGGGATTGTTGAAAGTTCAAGTGCCAAATAAAACATTAGTAAATTATTGCTCGAAAGCATTAAAAACATTCCTAATAATGCTGAGAGTAATAATAAGTAAAATTCAATAAGGTGTTTGTGTTTCTTCAACCAATCATAAGATTGTAATGAAATAATTAATACACCAAAGTTTAAAATATTTTTTTCAAAAATAAATAGTTGATTTGTATTAAACATATCTCCAAAAAGAGTTCCTGTTTGCGAATTGAAAATTCCTGCAATCAAATTTATTAATAGTAAAATATTAATTGCGTTCAACAAAGATTCATTGCTTCTTTCTTTGCTCCCGAGTTTGATAAATACAAGAATAAAAATAATTGCAACCAGCAACAATTCTTGTTTCATCAATAATAAAAAATCAGTTAACATTTTAAAGCAACTATTTGTTTAATAATTTATTTACAATACTGTCTGTGCTTTGACCGATTAAATCCGTTAACCAAAACGGGCTTATGCCAATTGCGATAATTGCGGTAATTAACACAATCGCAGCTAATCGTTCGTACCATGCAGCATCCGAAAGTTTTAAATGATCATTATTATTTATCGGACCCATTATGGCTGTTCCGGTAGCTCTTAAAATATAAACTGCTGTTACAACAATTGAAGCACAAGCAATGATGGTAACCATTCTATAAAATAAATCTGGTTTTTCCCAAGCACCAACAAAAACAGTCATCTCTGCCACAAATCCACTAAATCCTGGAAGTCCTAATGAACATAAACCTGCAATTACAAATGCTGTAGAAATAAAAGGCATCACTTTTAATAATCCACTGAGTTGAGATAATTGTCGCGAATGAGTTCTGTCATAAATCATTCCAATAACAGCAAAGAAAAGAGCCGTCATCAAGCCGTGTGATACCATTTGCAATACCGCTCCATTGATTGCTGTTTTTGTAAGAATTCCAATTCCCAATAAAACAAAACCACAATGACTAATGGATGAATAAGCATTAATATATTTTAAATCTGTTTGCATCATTGTTGCAAATGCGCCGTAAATAATTGCGATGATTGCAAGTACAATAATAATTGTTGAATACGATTGCGCCGCATCGGGCATGAGATATGTGGCAACACGCAAACATCCGTAGCCACCCAATTTCATGGAAATGCCGGCTAAAAACATTGAAGCTGCAGTTGGCGCGGAAGAGTGACCATCCGGAACCCAAGTATGAAAAGGAAACAGTGCAGTAAAAATTCCAAAACCAATAAATGCAAACGGGAAAAATAATTTTTGTACAGCAAGTGGAAGTTGCGTATTTGCAATTTGAATCAAATCGAAACTATGCAATCCGTTAATATTTGTGTTGAAATAAATTCCTAAAAGACCCACAAAAACCAATGCAGAACCGGCCATCAACATCAATGCAAGTTTCATGGCACTATATTCTTTTTTTCCACTTCCCCAAATACCGATGAGTAAAAATTTTGGAATTACTGCAAGTTCAAGAAAGAAAAAAAGTGTGAAAAGATCGAGCGAAATAAAAAAACCATAAGTGCCAAGACTTAAAAATAGTAGTAAAAAGAAAAAATCTTTACTCAATCTTTCTTCTTTCCAAGAAACCAAAACGCCGGCAAGCACTACAAAACTCGTTAGCAAAATCATTGCGATGGAAATGCCATCTACTCCGATATGAAAATTAATATTCAGCGGAGCGTACCAAGTATAATTTTGTTCAAATGAAAAGAGAGCAGTATTTCCGTTGTTTTTTTCAGTTCGATAAAAATAAAAAAGAACAAAAGAAAAAATTAATTGTGCAACCGAACCCATTAAAGCAATGAACCTTATTTGCTTTAATGAATTAGCAAAAAGCAATGCCATGGCGGTCAGCAAAGGAATAAGCAGTATGATTAATAAGTTCATTTCCATAAATAAACAAATACGATTAACAATGAAATAATCCCACCAAAAAAATAAAGAAGGTAATGCTGCACTTTTCCGGATTGTATTCCTTTTATCATGTACGAAAATTTTTCAATTGTTCGGGCGGTTTCATTCACCAATCCGTCCACAATATTTTTATCAATCCATGCAGCTGGTCGCCCAATAAAATTGAAAATTATTTTTTTAGTAATAAAAATATAAAGTTCATCAACGTAAAATTTACGAAAAGCTGCTTGATAAATTTTACCCCAAAAAGAAGCAACTTTATTCGGTTTGTCATTTTCATTTTTATAAAAATACATAGCCAATAAAATACTTAAACCGCCAATTACTACTGGTGCGAATGAAAATCTAAAATCGAGATGCGATTCCAAAATTTTATTATCAGCAGCAACAAAATTTCCAAAAGGAATAAAACCAACAACGATTGAACAAATAGCTAAAACAACTAATGGAAATTTTATCGAAAAACTTCCTTCACTATGCGGATTTTGTATTTCCATTTGTTTATTATAAAATATTGAAAAATACAAACGGAACATGTAAAATGCAGTTATTCCCGATGTGAGTAATGCAATTCCAAAAACAAGTTTATTTGAATTGTATGCGGCCAATAAAATTTCTTCTTTACTAAAAAATCCTGCAAAAGGTGGAATTCCTGCAATTGCAAGACAAGCAATTAAAAAAGTTAAATGCGTTAATGGTATATATTTTTTCAATCCACCCATTGCACTTATTTCGTTGCTATGTATAAAATGAATAATAGTGCCGGCACAAAGAAAAAGTAAGGATTTAAAAAATGCATGTGTAAATAAATGAAAAAGAGAAGCTGTATATCCTAATGTATTTTCAGTTCCCGTCATTCCTAATGCAAACATCATAAAACCAATTTGCGACATGGTTGAATAAGCAAGAACTCTTTTTATATCAGTTTGTGTACAAGCAATTACTGCAGCAATAAATGTCGATGACAAACCAACTACCGTTATTACGGATAATGCAATTTCGGAAAGTGAAAAAATGGGAAATAAGCGGGCTACTAAAAAAACACCTGCAACCACCATTGTTGCAGCATGAATTAATGCGGAAACTGGCGTTGGACCTTCCATTGCATCGGGCAACCAAATGTGTAATGGAAACAATGCGCTTTTTCCAGCACCGCCAATAAAAATTAAAATTAGTCCCCAAGTTAAAATACTTATGCCGGCGAAAGTTCCTGTTGTAATAGCGATGGATTGCGAAGATTGTACATCCGTTAACTGACGAATCAGCGTACTGAATTCGAAAGATTCTCCATAATATCCAAGTAAAAGAATGCCAATCAAAAATCCTAAATCGGCAAAGCGTGTAACAATGAAAGCTTTTTTGGATGCAGCAACCGCAGATGGTTTATCAAAATAAAATCCAATTAATAAAAAAGAAGACACACCAACTAATTCCCAAAAAATATAAATCTGAAAAAGATTGCTTGAAATAATTAGTCCTAACATGGAAAATGTAAACAACGATAGAAATGCATAATAAGTTGCAAATCTTTTTTCGCCTTTCATATATCCCAAACTGAAAATATGAACCATTAAAGAAATAAAAGTGACAACAATCAACATCATTACCGAAATAGGGTCAATTAAGATTCCGATATCAATGGATAAATTTTTTGAAAAAGAAAGCCAGCTTGTATGAAATGCAGTAATCGAAGGGTAGGCTCCATTTATTATTCCTTCAGCAATAAAATAATTGTATGCCGTGTACAACGACAAAAGAGTAGAAACTAAAATCAAAACGGTTGCAATAATGCCGGAGCTTTCATTAAAATATTTTTTTCCGAATAAGCCCAATAAGGCAAAACCCGCCAATGGCAATAAAGGAATTAAAAAAATATAGGATGCGTAATTCATTTTTAAAATTTCATTTCGGTTGCATCATCCACATCAATTGATTGATGATTTCTGTAAAGATTAATTATGATGGCAATGGCCAAAGCTGCTTCGGCTGCGGCAATTGCAATAATAAACAGTACAAAAAAAACGCCATCTAATTTTTCAGGGAATAAATATTTATTAAATGCAACAAAATTGATGTTAACACTATTCAAAATCAATTCAACTGACATCAAAATCGTAATCATATTTCGTCGGGTAAAAAGCCCGAACATCCCAATAAAAAATAAGGCAGTACTTAAAACTAAAATATGTGTTAATGGTACTTCGTTCATTTTTCTTGCGGTTTAGATTTTATGGCAATTACAATACAGCCCACCATTGCAGCTAACAATAAAATACTTACTACTTCAAATGGAAGTGCAAACCCATCTTTTTCGACAGAGAGCATTTGTGTTCCAATTTTTGCAATACCGGAATCAAAAATTTTATTTTCAAGTTTGAAATCGAATTGAAAAATTAAAAGTGAAGTCATTACAAAACCAATAGCTATTGCAATAGTAGCAGCAATAATTCTTCTGAGAGAATTTTTTTGCATCCCCTTCCCCGATTGCTGGGTGAGAAAAATTGAAAAAATTATTAAAACAACAATCCCTCCCACATAAACTATTATTTGTACAGCAGCAATAAATTCAACTGATAACCAAAAATATAATCCGGCTATTCCTATTAATGAAAAAAGTAGCCAAATTGCAGCTCGAAAAATTTTAAGTGTTGTAACCGACAAGATTGCCGTAGTTAAAATAAGTGCTGATAAAATATAAAATATGATGGATGAATTTGCCAAAAGGTTTTTCTTATTTAATTGTTATTCAATTCCAGCTCTAATTTTTGAATCCGGGTTGTTTAAAATTTTTGTCAATTTACTTCTATCAAAAACACTGTGTTCAAAAGTGTTTGCCATCTTTATTGCATCGGTGGGACAAGCAACAATGCATAAATTGCACATGGTGCATAAATCTAAATGATACACAAATTTGTTTAGCGCTTTTTTCTTTTTCCCATCGGGCGAAATATCAAATTGTGTAATAATTTTTATTGTTGCATTTGGGCAAGCCAACTCGCAAGCAGTACATCCCGTGCAAGCATGTTCGTTGTTTTCATCGTGAATCATCACCACTTCACCTCTAAATCTTTCCGACAAATTCAGCGTTGCTTTATTGTCGGGATATTGTTGTGTTATTATTTCTTTATGGTTTGTAAAATAATAACCGGTCCGCCTCATTCCAATCAATAAAGATTTGACGGCGCCGTAAATATCTTGTATGTATTCTTTCAAAAACATTTTAAAAAAATTAAAAGTGCCAACCCAATATAGCCATTGCTGTTGCCAACAATAAATTTATCATACTTATTGGCAACAAATATTTCCATTCTAAATTTAATAATTGATCAATTCTCAATCGAGGGAATGTCCATCGAAACCACATGATAACAAAAATTAAGAAAAAGGTTTTTCCGAATAACCACAAAGAGGAAGGAATATAATCCATCATTTCATTGAACGTTGTATTCGTTCCAAAATGCAACGGCATCCATCCTCCCAAAAATAAAGTAGCACCAATAACGCAGACAATAAAAATATTTACATATTCCGCTAAAAAAAATAAAGCAAATTTCATTCCGGAATATTCTGTGTGAAAACCAGCAGTGAGTTCACTTTCGGCTTCTGCTAAATCGAATGGAGCTCGGTTTGTTTCTGCAGTTACTGCAATAATAAAAATTACGAATGCAATAATTGCCGGGATGTGACCTTTAAATATCCACCAACCATTTGCTTGCGATTCAATTATAGTAGAAATTTTTAAACTTTCACTGAGTACAACAATTGTAATAATGGAGAGGCCGGCTGATAATTCATAGCTTACAATTTGCGCACCGCTTCGCATTGCACCCAATAATGAATATTTATTATTGCTTGCCCAACCCGCCATTAAAATTCCAATTACTGAAACCGATGAAATAGCAGTTACAAACAAAACACCAATATTAATATCCCAAATTTGAAAATTTTTTGCAAATGCTAATGGCGCTAATATTAACATTGCGGCAGTCATTACAATAAATGGTGCGAGGTTGAATAAAAATTTATCTGCATTATTTGGCGTCATTCCTTCTTTTACCATCAACTTCAATGTATCTGCAACAGTTTGAAAAATTCCTTTTGGACCAACTCTATTTGGACCAAGACGAACTTGCATATAAGCAGAAACTTTTCGTTCCATAAAAATTAAAACCAATCCGAGAACTGAAAACAATCCAATCACCAAAATTGCGACAATGGTAAATTCCAACAACAATGCAACAGTAGCGTTGAATGTTGTGTATAACCAATTGTGAATGAAGTTGGCTATGTTTTCTAAACTCGGCATTTTGTTTTTAACTTATTTATTTTAAATATTATCTATCAATATCTGGAATTACTAAATCCAACGAACCCATTATTGCAATCAAGTCGCCAATTTTACCTTCTCTCGACATAAAATCTAATGCACTTAAATTGGAAAAACCCGGAGAACGAAACTTAATTCTGTACGGAGTAGTTCCACCTTCGCTTACAATGTACACACCAAATTCACCTCTTGCCGATTCTACCGAAGAATAAAATTCGCCTTTTGGTAATTTTAAAACTGCTTTTGTTTTTGCTTGAAAATCTCCATCGGGAATATTGTCAATTAATTGTTCGATTATTGAAATGGATTGTTTCATTTCTTTCATCCGAACTAAATAACGAGCAAAACAATCTCCGCCGGGTTCTAAAATTTCATCAAAATCTAATTGGTTATAAACTTCGTAAGGGTATAATTTTCTGATATCGCAACTTACGCCACTTCCTCTTGCAGTAGGTCCGCTGCATCCAAATGAAATTGCATTTTCTTTCGAAATAAATCCAACTCCTTTTGTTCTGTTTTGAAATATGATATTTCCTGTTAACAGTTCATCGTATTCATTGATTTTATTTTTGAAATGAATAATAAAATCTTTTACACTTTTTTGAAAATTTGTATTTACATCTGCCATTACTCCACCGGGCACCATATAATTCATCGTTAATCTTGTACCACAAGTTTCTTCAAAAATTGAAGTAATCATTTCTCTTTCTCTAAATGCATGAAAGAAAGGAGTGAGTGCGCCAATGTCCATTGCCATAGCTCCCCACCAAAGTTGATGGGAGGAAAGTCTTGTCAGTTCATCCATCAAAACACGAATTACTTGTGCTCTTGGCGGTACTTCTATTTGTAATCCTTTTTCTACACACATGGCACAACCATGGTTATTGATGTGCGATGAGAGATAATCCATTTTACTTGTTACATAAATGAATTGCCGGTAACTTAAACTTTCACACATTTTTTCAATAGAGCGATGAATGTAACCAAGATGTGGTTCTACTTTTTTAATTGTTTCTCCATTTAGTGTAACCACTAAATGCAACACACCATGAGTAGAAGGATGTTGTGGTCCAATATTAATTATTAAATTTCCTTCAACCGAAGACTCCTTTAAAATGTCTGTTTCTTTGTACATTATAATTTTATCATATTAATAGGGTCTTCAAAATCTTTTAGCATCGGTTTTTTATTTTCCCATCCGTCGGGTAAAATTAATAGTCGTAAATCGGGATGGTGAAGAAAGTTGACACCAAACATTTCAAAAATTTCTCTTTCGTGAAATTCAGCGGTTCTCCAAATTTTACTCACCGTTTCTATTTCTGGAAATGTTCTATCCAACTGAACTTTTACAACAAGCGATTGTCGATGAGTTGTTGAATTTAAATGATACACCATCGTCAAATGTGTTTTCCAATCTACACAAGTTTGACAAAACAAATAATCAAATTGCAAACTTGAATCATTTCTAAGTTGTGTCAAATAATTTAAACTATTAGCAGAACTAATATTTATGATTAGCCATTCACTGCTTTCATCAATTGAAACAGAGGAAAATAATTCTGTCAATTTTATTTTCAACTCTTCTTTTGTCATAATGAAATCAGTTCTGGTTTTGGCATTCTAATTTGTTCGCGAGTTAATCCACTCTTTATTTTTTCTTGTAATGTAATCATTGCATGAATTAATGCTTCTGGTCGGGGAGGGCATCCTGCAATGTAAACATCAACTGGAATAATATGATCGGCACCTTTTACAACAGAATATGTATTGTAAAAAAATGGGCCGCCACTTGTAGCGCATGCTCCCATTGCAATTACATATTTTGGGTCAGCCATTTGATCGTACAATCTTTTTAATACAGGTGCAATTTTATTTACAATCGTTCCTGCAATAATTATTACATCAGCTTGTCGCGGAGTAGCTCTTGCTACTTCAAAACCAAATCGACTCCAATCATATTTTGCACTTGCCGTACTCATCATTTCAATTGCACAGCAACTTGTTCCGAAAACCAATGGCCACAAAGAATTTGACCTTGCCCAATTAATAACATCATCAATTCTACTCAACAAGATACCTCCTGTTGGCGATTGATGTACTTCGCCGGGGAAACTCATACTTTGTTCGATACTTGATTTTACATCCATTTTAATGCTCCTTTTTTATGGGCGTATAAAAATCCAATAAATAAAATAAAAAAGAAAATTATAATTTCTACCAAGGCCATCCATCCAATACTTTTTGCTACTACAGCCCATGGGTATAGAAAAATAAGTTCGACATCAAATATTAAAAAGATAAGCGCAAACAAATAATACCCAACATTGAACTGAATCCAACTTGGTCCTTTTGTAGGAACACCGCATTCATAAGTTTCTCCTTTTTGTTTGTTTTTTGTAGCTTTTAAAACTAGTTTGGCAACGAGGATAGCAATTCCTGAAAAAGAAATTGCTGCTATCATTAAAACAATGAGCGAAGAAGCACCCATATTTAATTTGTGTTTTTACGAATATAGGAACTCCTTGCTAAAAATAATTATGAAAATTGGTTTTTTAAAAGTAGATTAACCGTATAATTCTTGATGAATAGATTTTCTGTCGTAACCCAAATCAGTAATTCGTTTTTTTGCTTCGTCAATCATATTTTTCCAACCGCACAGAAAGAAATGTGCCGATTGTTTTTCTGCACATAATTCTTCATAAACTGCATGAAGATAGCCAGATCTTCCTTCCCATTGCTCTCTTGAAAGTACGGGGATGTATTTAAAATTAGGGAGTACATTTTGCAATTCGCTAAGTTCGTCTGAATACAATAAATCTTTTTTTGTACGCGTGCCATAAATGAGGTAAATATTTTTATGTGCAAGATTATTATTTCTAATATGATGAGCCATGCTTCGAAAAGGAGCAATTCCGGTTCCGGTGCAAATGAAAAATAAATCTTGTTCTAAATCACTTTCTTTTAATGTAAACACACCAAGCGGTCCGCGAAATGTAAGTTCACTTCCAATTTTTATTTCTTTAAAAATATAGGGAGTTCCTGCACCAAACTCATTTAAAACAATTACTAATTCAAAAACATTTGTTCCATCGGGCCAACTTGCAATGGAATAACTGCGCCATCGTTTATTGGGTTTTTCATGAATGGGTAGATCTAATGTTATGAATTGTCCGGGTGCAAAATTAAAATCTGCAACTTCAGGAACCTTAATCCAGAAACGCTTTGTGTTGTGTGTCTGATCTTCGATTCGGATTACCGTTCCTTTTATCCAAGGTAATAGTGCCATTTTTTTATAAAAAATTACTTTGTAAAAATAGTTTAATCTTGAATAGGTTTACTAAGTTGAAAAATAAGGTTGTTATAAATGTGCATCGGGTTCTAATAATTTGATTTGTTTTGTAGAAGCAAAATATTTTTTTCCATTCCAGTAAAAACCAATTACTAATTCTGATTGTTTAATAAGTTTGTTAAGGTAAGTACTCGAGTTACTATTTTTATTTAACAAGTCGATTGGATAAGTTAATAAAACATTTTGTGAAGTAGGCGGCATTAATAGAACAGTGTCATTTCCGGAATTGGCGGTATAAATTATTTTTTTTACCGGAAGCGAATTGATGGTTTCAGATTTTGCTTTAAACCTAATTCCTGAAATCCATAAATCAACAATTTCAATTTTTTCAGATTTCTGAAATTCAACATAAATCCAATAGTTAAAAGTAGGTTTTCGCGATGCAATTATTTTGTTTCCATTTTCGTCAAAACTTGTTTGTGGAATTCCGGGAATAGTGGCTTGTTTATATGCGTGAATTTTTTTTATTGGCAAAATCAATTGAGAAAAAGAAGGGGCTGTAAAAAGACAAAACAGGAAACATCCGATAAAAATTTTCTTTTTCATATTCAGCCGATATTATTAATAGTTAAACAAGTATAAATTTTATTGGTGATGTGTTTGAAATTCTTTTAATTTTTTTCTTTGCTTCAAGATCAAGTTTTACCCATTCCATATACCACTCAACTGAACCTGTAAATTCTAGTTTACTCTTTTTAAATTCATTTGTTATTGATTGTAACATATCAGCATGTGTTGCTTCTTCTTTTATTTTTAAACAATTTAAAACATGTTTTTTTAACACATCGTACTTTGCTTTATCGATGCTTACTGCTTTTTTCCCGGTTGGATGTTGCAGTTGAATTTTCATTTTCAGTTATATAAATAAAAACTAATTAATAATTTTTTGAACATGCCGATATTTTCTATCATTACTTGTAATGCTGAGTATGTATGTGTTTTTGGAAAAACCATTCAATTGAATTACACCATCTTGGTAGCTCGTTTCATTTCTATAAATCTCTTGTCCGTTGGTGTTGAATAATTGAATCAATAATTTTTTTACTTCATATTTATCGCCAATTTTATATTGTACTAATTTGCTTCCAACAGTTGGATACACATTCGCAATAAATTTTTTATCGTTTAATATTGGGTTAACAATTCCTGTAATTGGATTAAAATTGGGGGTTCCTAAAAATGTGTAATAAAGGCCATTGCCGTGCGATCCTACTAAAAACACATTGTCCGTTGCTCGATACGCCAATGAGGAAATAATTGAGTAATTGATTACAGAAGATCCTTCGCGTTGCCAAGTTGGTGAACCACTTGCAGCAAGTGTTGTACCTAAATTTTCTACTCCAAATAAACCGGCTGCAGTTCCAACATAATATTCTGTAACGGGATTATTGCTTGCATCTTTTTTAACGGTTATCATACAACTTCGTGCAGAAATATATCCGGAGTTGATTGTGCCCGCTAAGTTTCCTTCTGCTTGAAGCCAAGTAGGACTTGCACTTTTTGCATTGTTCGTCCACCAAATATTTGTAATATTAGTAAGATTGTTGCCAGAGGTTACACCATAATTTGATACCACCAACATAACTTCATTATCGTTGTTGGGATTTACAGCAATATCTTGAATATTATATGTCGCAGTGCCCGATGGAGAAATATTTATTGGGGCGGCAAGGATTCCAGCATTGCGTGGATCATCCAATCGAAAAACTTTTCCATCGGTAGTTCCAATATAAAGTACATGTGCAGGGTTATAATTCCCACGCGTAAATGCCAATGCACGAATGGCAATATTGGTTCCATTTGCAGCATTAATTGCATTTGAAAATCCGGTAAGTTCTGTCCATCCCGACGTAGTAACCGTGGATGCAGCAGTTGTTCTAAAAAGCCGGTTGAAGTTGATGTAAAAAAGGTCTTCAGTATTATCAGGGTTGAGTTTGAAATTAGTTACAAATTCGCCAAACTCAGTCGTAGAGCCTGTATAAGAAGGAGTTAAACCGGATGGGCGAATATCTGTTGTACTAAATGAAGATTGTAATTGACCTCTTCGTAATGCGCCCAATTGAATTCCACAATATAAAAATTGAGTGCTACTAACTCGTTTTGAAATTCCAACGGCAGCACCATCTCCTCCAACTAGTCGACGATGATTATTACTATCACCAACTGCTAATCCTACAATTCCGGTTTTGTCTCTAAACTGTGTTCCATTATCCTGCGCACCACCAACGAAATTATTTGCACTAGTTTCCGGATCAATAGCTACATAATAATATTGCAAAGTTTGATAGTTGTTCATATTCGCCCATGCAACTGTTGATGAACTTGCAGTAATATCATTTGTTACTTGAATGCCTCCGTCGTTTGAACAAATTGCAATGTTTGGATTTGACGGATTAAAAACAAGATTATGGATATCGGGATGACTATTTGCATAAAAAGTAAGTGTGGGCATTGTGTTCCCATAGCCGCCAATCCACGATGTGCCAGTTGTTGAAGCAAATCCATTTATAGAGCGATACAAACTTGTACCACCCAAAATAACAAAGTCTGGATCGTTTGGTTTTACTGAAATAAATAAATCATAACCACCTTGGATAGCAAAAGGATCCGTTGCTTCGTGATTTCCACCAGAAAAATCCGGAAGGTTGGCAGAAAGATTTGTCCAATTGTTTCCAGCAGTCATATTTAGTTTAAACAAATCTGCTTCTTTATTAAAACTCGGACTTGCATTTGAAAGTCCATTTTGGTATAAAGTATAAAGGATGTTTTCGTTTGATGGGGCCAATGCCAACAATATTCTTCTTGTGTCATAATAATTTGATCCGCTTACAACTTGATAGCCGTATGCATTTCCTTTCCAGTCAGCCACAGAATCAACACCCAATGTCGTTCCACCTGCCAAACGAGTAAAAGAATTTTGATCACCGGTTGTTGATTTCCAAACACCTCGTAATGCCAAGTCGGGTGCAGCTCCTGTATATCCGATATAAATTTTTCCAGTTGCAGAGATTACTATATCGCATTGTCCGTTTGCCGCAAAAGAAGCCGTTGTACTTCCAAAAATTGTTTGAAAAGAAGTTCCACTATTTATAGAACGCATCACACGGCGATGACCGGCAACATACAAATCTCCATTAACAGGATTAATTGCCAACTTATGAACATAATCAAATGGATGATCAAACCGCTCGGCGATACCTGCAGCAATTGTATTTCCATTTATGTCGGTAATATTATTCAGGGGTAAACGTGTCCATGTTGCACCATTATCAGTTGATTTAAAAATTCCATGAGCAAAATAACCTGCACCAATTGCATCTGCAGAATTGCCAAAATATTCACCCCCACCTGCAAACCAAATATCTTGATTGCCCGAACGAGGATCTTGCACAATCGTTGACACATTATGAATTTCATTTGATGGAGAAACTCTTGTCCATGTAGCACCGCCATCTGTTGAGCGATGAATACCACCACTCACACTTCCTGCAATGATAACTCTATTCGTAGTTCCATTGTAGCGTACATCATATGCCAATGCTCTTGTGCGCCCACCAATATTATTTGGTCCTGCAGGAATATAATTATTCTGAGAAGCAGTTCTTGCATTTCCAAAAACTGTATTTCTAATTGGAATTGTTTTTGCAAATTCTATTTCTTGTTCGCGCATGCCAATTGGGACTTTACCTGTAATTGGATCTTTAATCATATCTGCATCATATTTCCATCTCAAAAAATGATATGCAGTTTGTTTTATTTCTTCATGCGGAAAAGCTTCTTTGTTTTGACTAATCCAAAAACCAGTTAAGATTAATAATAAAAACAAAAAGGCACCAGCAATTGTATTGGAAATCTTCATAAATAAAATAACTTTTTTCAATCTTAAAAATGTAACGAATAAATATACAGTTGATTTTTGAATTTCACTCTCTAAGAATTTGTTATTTTTACACCCTTCATGAGTGTACAGGGATTGTTGGATGCGTATAAAAATTCTCCCCGCCTTTTTCAATTGGCGAACGGGCTTTCTTTTGCCCATCCTCAAAAAATTGCTTTAAAAAATTTAATTGGTAGCTCCAAACATTTTGTTACCGCTTCTATTTTGAAAATTGAAAGTTGCAAAGAGTTAAATCATTTGATTGTTTGTAACGATGCTGAAGAAGCTGCGTATTTTCATAATAATTTAGAATCGCTTACTGATGCATTAGATCTTTTTTATTTTCCATCTTCTTTCAAGCAGCCAAAAGATTTTAGCAAACTGAATGGAAGTCATATCATGTTGCGCACCGAAGCGTTAACAAAAATTGCAACACAATTAAAACAAAATGGTAGCGTAAATAAAAAAATTCTTATTACTTATCCTGAAGCTGTAATTGAAAAAGTTTTTTTACCCGAAACACTTTCTTTACAAATTATTTATATAAAAGTTGGCGATGAATTGAATGTAGAAAATTTGTTGCTTCAGTTGTCCAATTACGGATTTGAAAGAACCGATTTTGTTTATGAACCCGGACAAATAGCTATTCGTGGAGGTATCTTGGATATTTATTCTTTTGGAAACGAAAAACCTTATCGAATAGAATTGTTTGTGAATAACGTGGATTCTATTCGGATTATTGATCCCGAATCACAATTGAGCGAAAGAAGACTTTTACAAGTAAGCATTATTCCAAATGTGCAAACCCAATTTTCACAAGAAGCTAAAATTTCAATTTTAGAATTTTTACCAGCGAATACAATTGTTTGGTGGCAAAATGAAGAATTGATAAAAGAAAAAATTAAAAAATACGAACAAGAAATTGATAAAGTAATATCCGAAACCACTCATGCTGAAATTGAAAATAATATTACGAAAAACGATTTTGTTTCGCTTGCCGATTTTGAAATAGAAGTTTTGAAATTTCATCAAATATTATTTGATGAAATTTTTTCAATTTCAAACAGCAACGATAAAAAAACGATCAGCTTTCAAACCTTGCCACAGCCGGCTTTTAACCGCCATTTTGATCTTTTAATTAACGACTTAAAAAAATGGGAATCGAAAGGGTTTCAACTTTATTTGTTTGCAGAAAATCCAAAACAACTGGAACGACTTTTTAGTGTTTTTGAAGATTTAAAAGCGGGAATTCATTTCACGCCAATCGTAAAAGCAATTCACGAAGGCTTTATTGACGAAGAATTAAAAATTGTTTGTTATACCGATCATCAAATTTTTCAGCGCTATCATAAATTCAAAATCAAACAAGCATACAACAAAAACAAAGCACTTACATTAAGATCTTTGCGCGATTTGCAACCCGGCGATTTTGTAACGCATATCGATCACGGTGTTGGTAGATTTAGTGGATTGCAAAAAATGGAAGTAAATGGAAAATTGCAAGAAGTTGTTCGCATACTTTATAAAGACAGCGATGTACTTTATGTAAATATTAACTCGCTGCATAAAATTGCAAAGTTTTCCGGCAAGGAAGGAACCATTCCAAAAATAAATAAATTGGGAAGTGATGTTTGGAATAAGTTAAAAGAAAAAACAAAAGCAAAGGTTAAAGAAATTGCGTTTGATTTAATTCAACTTTATGCGCAGCGAAAAGCACAACTCGGATTTCAACATTTACCTGACACGTATTTACAAACCGAATTAGAAGCATCCTTTATTTACGAAGACACACCGGATCAAGGAAAAGCAACTGCCGATGTAAAAAAAGATATGGAGTCGGAATCGCCAATGGACAGATTAGTCTGTGGTGATGTGGGTTTTGGTAAAACCGAAATTGCCATTCGTGCTGCTTTTAAATCTTGCACCGATGGGAAACAAGTTGCTGTATTGGTTCCAACTACGATTCTTGCTTTTCAACATTATAAAACTTTTACCGATCGATTGAAAGAATTTCCCGTAACGGTTGAATACATCAATCGATTCAAATCGGCAAAAGAGAAAAAAATAATTTTACAAAAATTAGAAGAAGGAAAAATTGATATTATCATTGGCACACACGGTTTGCTTGGCAAAGAAGTAAAGTTTAAAGATTTGGGTTTGCTCGTAATTGATGAAGAACAAAAATTTGGCGTTGGTCATAAAGAAAAAATAAAAACAATTAAAACCGCAGTTGATTGTTTAACCTTAACGGCAACGCCCATTCCACGAACCTTGCAATTTTCGTTGATGGGCGCAAGAGATTTAAGTATCATCAATACGGCACCACCCAATCGCCAACCCATTCAAACAGAATTATTGGTTTTTAATGCAGATCAAATTAGAGAAATTGTTTATTTCGAAACGGAACGCGGCGGACAACTATTTTTTATTCACAACCGCATTCAAGGTTTGAATGAAATGGCCGCAATACTTCAAGGGCTTTGCCCAGATTTATCTATTGGAATTGCCCACGGACAAATGGAAGGACATCAATTAGAAAATCAAGTATTGGATTTTATTGATAAAAAATTTGATGTATTGGTTTGTACCAATATTGTAGAAAGTGGAGTTGATATTCCTAATGTAAATACAATCATCATTCAAAATGCACATTATTTTGGGTTGAGTGATTTGCATCAATTGCGCGGAAGAGTTGGAAGAAGTAATAAAAAAGCATTCTGTTATTTATTGGCTCCGCCAAAAAATACTTTGCCAGATGATGCGCGCAAACGGTTACAAATTTTGGAACAGCACAGCGATTTGGGAAGTGGCTTTCAAATTGCCATGCGCGACTTGGACATTCGCGGTGCAGGTAATATGTTGGGCGGCGAGCAGAGCGGATTTATGACGGATATTGGTTTTGAAACCTATCAAAAAATATTGAACGAAGCTATTCGAGAATTAAAGCGAACGGAATTTAAAGAATTGTTCAAAGAAGAAATTTCAAAACAAGACAATTATGTAATTGATTGCAGCATTGACACGGATCTTGAAATTCTTATACCTGATGAATATGTAGAAAGTAGTACCGAACGATTGTCCTTGTATCAACGATTGGACAATTGCGAAACCGAAGAAGAATTAAATCAAATGGCAACCGAATTGATTGATCGTTTTGGTCAGCTACCCAATTCGGTAAACAGTCTTTTTGTTACGGTTCGTTGTAGAAAATTGGCAGTGGCACTTGGTTTCGAAAAAATAAGTTTGAAAGACAAAATAGCACGGTGTTATTTTATAAATAAACACGATTCACCTTATTTTGATTCGTTGGTTTTTCAGAAAGTACTTTCTTTTCTACAAACGGAAACAAATACAGCTCGCCTTAAACAAACCGGAAAAATGTTTCTGTTGAAAGTTGAGTCTATTAGTGAAATGGAAAATTTGTTTCAATTTTTATACAAGCTACATGCGTATTGCTTGAAAGTACAAACAACCTAAAATAAGCACACGAGTGTAGTTCCTTTATAATTTTTTTTGACGGTTCTGTTTATTTTTAAACATTATAAATTGTTTGTACTTTTGCCGCTTTTATTTAAGAAATTATTATTAATTTTCTCAACAATAAATCTTTTCAAAGAAAATATTAATTTTAATCAAAAAAATATATTTGTAAAGTTGAAAAATCAAGATTTAATTATTCGTGTGGCAGATGAACGTGATGTCATTTATTCAGAAATTATTACAAAAGAAATGGAAGAAAGTGCAAAGGCACGAGGTACAGGAATTGCAAAAAGATCACCAGAATATATTTCTAAAAAAATCAATGAAGGTAAAGCCGTAATAGCATTAACAAAAGAAAACGAATGGGTTGGATTTTGTTACATTGAAACTTGGGACGGTGAATATGTTGCAAATAGTGGTTTAATTGTTTCCCCAAAATTTAGAAAAAGTGGCATTGCAAGACAAATTAAAAAAATAGTTTTTGAGCTAAGTCGAAAAAAATATCCAAATGCAAAAATTTTTGGCTTAACCACTGGCTTAGCTGTTATGAAAATTAATAGCGAACTAGGCTATGAGCCAGTTACTTATTCTGAATTAACAAAAGATGAAGCGTTTTGGGATGGTTGTAAAAATTGTGTTAACTATGAAACACTTCTTAGCAAAGAGAAAAAAAATTGTTTATGTACTGCAATGCTTTATGATCCCAAAGATCATTTTAAACCAGAAGAAACTATTCAATATTTTAAAGAAAATTTAATTGGCTTTGAAAGGCTTATCAGATTTAAACAATGGAAATTTTTGAAAAAATATTTTAAATAATCTGATTTAGATACATAGAAGTAAGAAAGGTAAAAATCTTTTAAAAATGAATAAAAAATTGGTACTCGGTTTTAGTGGTGGAGTTGACACCTCTTATTGCGCATTATATTTTAATAAAGTTAAAAAGTATGATGTGCATAGTATTATTGTAAATACTGGTGGATTTTCTGATTCTGAATTAATAAAAATTGAAAACCACGCATATAAACTTGGCGTTAAATCTCACACAACAATTAATGCTGTAAAGGAGTACTATGATAGAATTATTAAATTTTTGGTTTTTGGGAATGTTTTAAAAAACAATACTTATCCACTTTCGGTTAGCGCCGAGAGATTAATACAAGCAATTTATATTGCAGAACATGTTAAAAAATTAAATGCTGATTTTGTTGCACATGGTAGTACTGGTGCAGGAAACGACCAAGTGAGATTTGATGTTGTATTCCAAATTTTAATTCCAAACATTAAAATAATAACTCCAATTCGTGATTTAAGTTTAAGCAGAGCAGAAGAAGTTGAATACCTTAAAAAGAATAAAGTAAAAATGAATTATGAAAAATCTGCTTATAGTATCAATAAAGGATTATGGGGAACAAGTATTGGAGGAGTGGAAACTTTAAAATCAAAAGGCGTTATTCCAGAAAATGAATGGCCAACGAAAGTTACAAAAACTAAAACTGAAGAAATAGAACTTGGTTTTGTAAAAGGAGAATTGAAATCAGTAAACAATAAAAAATTTTCTCATCAGACTGAAGCAATAAAATTTTTGCAAAATATTGCAGCACCTTTTGGCATTGGAAGAGACATTCATGTTGGCGATACGATTATTGGAATTAAAGGGCGTGTAGGGTTTGAAGCAGCTGCACCAATGATTATTATAAAATCGCATCACCAATTAGAGAAACATATTTTAACAAAAAATCAATTACAACTAAAAGACAATCTCTCTCAGTTTTATGGAAACAGTTTGCACGATGGACAAATTTTAGATCCCGTAATGAGAGACATTGAAAATTTTTTACTTAACTCTCAAAAAAATGTAACTGGAAAAGTTTTTATTCAGTTATTTCCATACCGATTTCAGATTATTGGGATTGAAAGTAAATTTGATTTGATGAGTAGTAAATTTGGAAAATACGGAGAAGCAAATCTTGGATGGAGCGGCGAGGATGTGCGTGGATTTAGTAAAATATTTAGCAATCAAACATCGATATATTACAAAGTAAATAAAGGGAAGAAATGAAAATCCGAGTTGGAATAATTGGTGCAGCAGGTTATACCGGAGGTGAATTAATTAGACTGCTATTAAATCATCCCAATGCTGAAATAAAATTTGCAAACAGCAATAGTTGTAATGGGAAAAAAATAAATTCAATCCATCAAGATTTAGTTGGAGAATGTGAGTTAGTTTTTACAAATAAAATTTCAAATGAAATTGATGTTCTGTTTTTGTGCGCTAACCACGGAGAGTCGCGAAAATTTTTAACTAAAAATAAAATTTCGGAGAAAATAAAAATCATAGATCTTTCGCATGATTTTAGATTAATTGAAAGTTCAAAATTCGGGAACAGAAAATTTATTTATGGCTTACCAGAATTAAATAGAGATAAAATTATTGGGGCGCAAAGCATTGCAAACCCGGGATGTTTTGCCACAGCAATTGAACTCGGACTTCTTCCACTGGCAAAGAAAAAATTATTAAACAATATTTATACAACAGGAATTACTGGGAGCACTGGTGCTGGACAATCTCCAACATTAACTTCCCATTTCAGTTGGAGAGAAAATAATATTCAAGCATACAAAGTTTTAACCCATCAACATATTTTTGAAATAAATGAAACACTATTTAGCTTGCAAAAGAAAAATTTTAATTTAAATTTTGTTCCATGGAGAGGAAATTTTACTCGTGGAATTTTTGTTTCATCTCAATTAAAATGCAGATTTGAACTAAAAGAAGTTTTAAAGATATACTCAGATTTTTATTTTGATTCAAAAACTGTTTTTATTTCGGAGGAGTCGATTTATTTAAAGCAAGTTGTAAATACAAATAAGTGTTTAATTCAAATTGAAAAAATTGGAGATAATTTAGTTGTTCACTCTGTAATAGATAATTTATTAAAAGGTGCAAGTGGGCAAGCAATTCAAAATATGAATTTAATTTTTGGTTTAAATGAAACCGTAGGATTAAAACTAAAACCGTCATCGTTTTAAAAATGAAAAATTTTTATTCAATTTCAGATGTTGTTGATTTAAACAGGTTAATTGAAAAAGCCTTATTCTATAAGGCAAATCCATTGGTTGATAAAAATTTGGGATTGAATAAAAGACTTGGTTTATTTTTTATGAATCCAAGTTTAAGAACAAGAGTTAGTTCGCAAATTGCTGCAGAAAATTTAGGAATGCGTTCTTTTGTAATAAATGGAAGCATCGAAAGTTGGGCGATGGAGTTTGATGAAAATGCAATCATGAACGGAACAAAAGTAGAACATGTAAAAGATGCAGTGGGAGTGATGAGCTCGTATTTTGATATTTTGGCTTTGAGAACTTTTGCATCTTTAAAAGAAATTACTGAAGATAATAGTGACTTTATTTTTAACCAATTTGTTAAGTATTCAAAAAAACCAATAGTAAGTTTGGAAAGTGCGCTACTTCATCCACTACAATCATTGGCGGATTTAATTACAATTAATGAAGTTTTAAATAGAATTCAATTAAATAAAAAACCAAAAATCGTTTTAACTTGGGCTCCGCATATAAAGCTAATTCCGCATGCAGTAGCAAATAGTTTTTCTCAATGGGTTAATTATTGGGGAGAATCAGAATTTGTTATTACTCATCCAGAAAATTATGAATTAGACAACGCATATACTCAAAATGCAAAAATTACAACAAACCAAGAAGAAGCATTAGAGGGTGCGGATTTTGTTTATGTAAAAAATTGGAGTAGTTATAAAAAATATGGAGAAGTAATTCCTATTAAAGAAGATTGGATGCTTAATTTAGAAAAATTAAAAGTTACCAACAATGCAAAAATTATGCATTGCCTTCCTGTTAGGAGAAATGTGGAAATTAGCGATGAGGTAATTGATTCAGAAAATAGTTTAGTTCAACAGCAAGCAGAAAATCGAGTTTGGAGTGCACAAGCTGTTTTATCAGAAATAATAAAAAGTAATGGATAAATTATTTATTATTAAAATTGGTGGCAATGTAATTGATGATGATGCTTGTTTGAAAAATTTTCTAAAAAAGTTTTCAAAAATAAAGGAGAAAAAAATTTTAATTCATGGTGGCGGAAAACTTGCAACAATAATTTCATCAAAATTAGGAATTGAACAAAAATTTGTAAATGGCAGACGCATTACCGACTTCGACACTTTGGAAATTGCCACGATGGTTTATGGCGGATTGATTAACAAGAAAATCATCTCGATTTTACAGGCTGAAACCTGTAACTCGCTTGGCGTTACTGGGGTAGATTTGAATTTAATTTTAGCAAAAAAAAGAACAAGTTCTGAAATTGATTTTGGATTTGTTGGCGATATTGTTGAAGTTAACTCAAGAGAAATTCAAAAAATTAGTGAGCAGGGAGTTTCATTGGTTGTTGCACCAATTACGCATGATGGCGCTGGACAATTATTGAATACAAACGCGGATACAATTGCAAAAGAGATTTCAATTGCAATGAATAAATATTTTGATGTTGAATTAATTTATTTGTTTGAGAAAGACGGAGTTTTAAAAAATTTTGACGATGAGAACTCTGTGATAGATGCTCTAAGTTTGACAGAGTATGAAAAATTAAAGTCCGATGGGAAAATATTTTCTGGCATGCTTCCAAAACTTGAAAATATATTTTCTGCACTTTCACTCGGATTAAAAAATATTACAATTGGCAATGCAGACAAAATCGAAGAAGTAATTAGTGGCAATAGTGGAACCAAATTTATTTTATGAACGATGAATTAAATATTTTAAAACATGAAGCAGTTAAATTATTAAAAGAAATAATTCAAATTCCGTCTTTTAGTAGAGAGGAAGAAAATGTAGTTGAAGTTTTATCGAAATATTTACAATCTAAAAATATTTTAACCGAAAAAATTGGGAACAACTTAATTGCAAAAAATAAATATTTTGATAATTCACTTCAATCAATCGTTTTAAATTCACATACCGATACTGTTCATCCAAATAAAAGTTATACATTAAACCCATTTGAACCAATTGAAAGAGATGGAAAAATATTTGGTCTTGGTAGCAATGATGCTGGAGGCTCACTCGTATCACTATTAATTACTTTTATTTATTTCTACGAAAAAGAAAGTTTAAAATTTAATTTAATTTTTATTGCAAGTGCCGAGGAAGAAATTTCTGGTAAAAATGGAATTGAATTGCTCTTACCACAATTAAATAATTTATTTTGTGCAATTGTTGGCGAGCCAACCGGGATGCAACTTGCAATTGCAGAGCGTGGCTTATTAGTTTTGGATTGTGTCTCAAAAGGCAAACCCGGACATGCAGCTCGCGAGGAAGGAATCAATGCAATTTATAATGCAATTAATGATATTAATTGGATAAAAAACTATCAGTTTCCAAAAATTTCTGACTTGCTTGGCTCGGTAAAATTAAATGTTACTGTTATTGATACTTTAAATAAATCACACAATATTATTCCTGATGAATGCAGATTTGTTGTTGATTGTAGAGTAAACGAATTTTATACTTTTAATGAAATAATTGAAACGATTCAAAAAAATATTAATGCAAAAATTACACCAAGGAGTTTGCGAATTTGTTCTACAATTATTTCAACAGAACATCCTTTAGTTGTTGCAGGGAAAAATTTAGGAAGAAGTGTTTATGGTTCGCCAACTTCAAGCGATAAATCATTAATGCCATGTCCAACTTTAAAATTAGGACCTGGTTTAAGCGAAAGAAGCCACACGGCAGATGAGTTTATTTTTAAAAATGAAATTTTTGAAGGAATAGAATTGTATATTAAAATAATTAATCAACTGTTATGAAAATTTGGCAAAAAAAATTTGATTCGTTAAAAATTGTAAATGATTTTACAGTCGGGAATGATCGAATGTTTGATCTTCAACTAGCACCATTTGATGTGTTAGGTTCAATTGCACATGTAATGATGCTTTCAAAAGTTGGGCTAATAAACGATAAAGAAAAAAATAATTTAGTTTTAGAGCTAAAAAATATTTTTAATTCAATTCAAAAAAATCAATTTAAAATTGATGAAAGTGTTGAAGATATTCATTCGCAAATTGAATTTATTTTAACAAAAAAACTTGGAGAAACAGGAAAGAAAATTCACACTGCTCGTAGTAGAAACGATCAGGTTTTATTGGATATGAAATTATTTCTACGAAGTGAAATTGAAAAATTAACAATTTCAATCGAGAAGTTATTTAATATTTTACAAAGGCAGAGCAACAGGTATAAAAATTATCTTCTTCCCGGTTACACGCATTTTCAAGTTGCAATGCCATCATCATTTGGACTTTGGTTTGGTGCTTATGCCGAGTCGCTTGTAGATGATTTGAAAATTTTAGAAAATAGCTATAAAATTATTAACCAAAACCCGCTTGGTTCTGCAGCTGGTTATGGAACTACTTTTAGAATTGATCGTGATATTACAACTAAATTATTAGGGTTTTCATCGTTAAATTATAATTCAGTTTATGCACAAATGACGCGTGGGAAAACGGAAAAAATTATTTCCTTTGCACTTTCAAATTTTGCCGATACACTTTCAAAACTAAGCATGGACTTAGTTTTATATGCAAGCCAGAATTTTAATTTTGTTTCTTTCCCAAATAATTTAACCACTGGTAGTAGTATAATGCCGCATAAAAAAAATCTGGATGTGTTGGAATTAATTAGAGCAAGAACAAATAAAATAAAATCGCTACCAAACGAAATCGCTTTGGTTCTTACAAATCTTCCAAGTGGATATCATCGTGATTTTCAAGTTTTAAAGGAAAATCTTTTTCCTGCATTTGAAATGATTAATAGTTCGATTGAGATTTTAATTTTGATGATTGAGAATATTAAAATCGAAAAAAATATTTTAAATGATGAAAAATATAGATACATTTTTTCTGTCGGCGAAATAAATAAACTTGTTGATAGTGGTAAATCATTCAGAGATGCGTATAAAATTGTTTCCGATAAAATTGAAAATAATGAGTTTATCAGAACCAAATTTGATAAAACTTCATTAGGAAGCCATAAAGGAAGTATTGGGAATTTATGTAATACAGAAATAAAAAAAGAATTTGTTAAAACCCTTTCTCAATTCCCATTTAAAAAAGTAAATAGTTCGTTAAACAATATTGTACTGTAAAAAGGGGGCTGGAAAAGGAATTCATTTATGAGGATTTTAAAACAAATCAATAATAGGTTAAGTAAATAAGCAAAAAAAAGGGGCAAGCCCCTTTAAATTAATTTTAATTTTTTTAAATTTTACCATCCTTGTTTTGCAAAACCAGCTTTAATAGCAGCCAATGCTTTTGCTTCATTACAAAGCGTAGTTAACTTGTTTCCTTTTCCGTCATTGCCTTGTGCCATATAAGCACCTCTGGCAGTTTTGGTAATAACAGCGTCCAAAATAGGAACGCCTTTTTCTTTAGTTTTTACATTGTAGGCGGTCAATCTTAAGTCACTCATGTTGGTAGTTTTTGTGTTAGTAATATTTGAAATTAAGCATTCCCCTTCAATTATATGGTAAAAAATTATAGGTTAAAATGTAAACAAGTGTGTATATCCATTTTAAAGTGTTAAAAATGAATAACTTGGATTAAATATCTATTTTAGCATATTTAGCATGACTTTCAATAAACTCTCTTCTTGGGGCAACTTCGTCGCCCATAAGCATACTAAAAACACGGTCAGCTTCAGCAGCGCTTTCAATGGTTACTCGCTTTAAACTTCTTGTAAATGGGTTCATTGTTGTTTCCCAAAGCTGTTCTGCATTCATTTCTCCTAAACCTTTATAACGCTGTACATTTACACTTTCATCTTTTCCACTGCCAATTTTTTGAACGAGCGCTTTTCTTTCTTCCTCACTCCACGCATAAGCTTGCTCTTTTCCTTTTTTTACCAAGTATAAAGGTGGTTGTGCGATATAAACATAACCTTGCTCTACTAATTCTTTCATGTATCTATAAATAAAAGTAAGAATTAAAGTAGCAATATGACTACCGTCCACATCGGCATCCGTCATAATGATTAACTTATGATAACGAAGCTTTGAAATATTTAATGATTTGGAATCTTCTGCCGTTCCAACAGTTACACCCAAGGCGGTGTACATATTTCTAATTTCCTGATTTTCGTAAATTTTATGCTCCATTGCTTTTTCCACATTCAATATTTTACCACGAAGTGGAAGGATGGCTTGGTAGCTTCTATCGCGGCCTTGTTTTGCAGTTCCTCCGGCACTATCTCCTTCGACCAAATAAAGTTCACATTTTTCAGGATTTCTGTCGGAGCAATCGGCCAATTTTCCGGGCAATCCGCCACCGCTTAACACTGATTTTCTTTGTACTAATTCTCTTGCTTTTCTTGCAGCAGCTCTTGCTTGTGCAGCAAGTATTACTTTACTGATAATATTTTTTGCGTCTTTTGGATTTTCTTCCAAATAAGCTTCAATTACTCGAGAAACGGTAGAGTCAACAATTCCCATTACTTCCGAATTTCCCAACTTAGTTTTTGTTTGACCTTCAAATTGTGGTTCGGGAACTTTTACTGAAATAATTGCACTTAGTCCTTCGCGAAAATCATCTCCTTCAATTTCTACTTTTGCTTTTTCAAAAAGTCCTTGCTTCTCGCCATAACTTTTAAACACTCTTGTAATGGCCCGACGGAAACCAGAAACATGCGTTCCTCCTTCGATTGTATTGATATTATTTACATAAGAATAAAGATGTTCGTTGTACGCATTGTTGTAAATCATCGCAACTTCAACGGCAACATTTGTGGCTTCGTCGCGTCCTTCCACATAAAGTACTTTTGGAATTAATGAAGCCCTGCCTGCATTTGCATCCAACATTTCTACAAATTCAATGATGCCGCCTTCGCTGTAAAATAGTTTTAAATAAGCTCCATTTCCTTCTTCTTGTTCGCGCAAATCATTAAGCGTAATTCGAATGCCTTTATTTAAAAAAGATAATTCGCGCAGCCTTGCTTCTAAAATATCTTTTTTATAAACTGTTGCAGTGAAGATGGAATCGTCGGGCCAGAAACGTACGGTGGTACCAGTTTTGTTGCTTGTTCCATTTTCGCGAACACTGTATTGAGGAATCCCTGTTTTATATTCTTGTTCAAATATTTTTCCATCGCGTTGAACGGTTACAATTAATTTTTTACTTAATGCATTTACACAACTTACACCAACGCCGTGCAATCCGCCGGAAACTTTATAAGAATTTTTATCGAATTTTCCTCCTGCATGCAAAACCGTCATTACAACTTCCAATGCACTTCTTTTTTCTTTGGAATGCATGTCGGTTGGAATTCCGCGACCATCATCTTCTACTGTAACCGAATTATCATCGTGAATGGTAACGATAACATTTTTACAATAACCGGCTAGTGCTTCGTCGATTGAATTGTCAACAACTTCATAAACTAAATGATGTAATCCTTTTTCGCTAATATCACCAATGTACATTGCTGGACGTTTTCGTACCGCTTCCAATCCTTCCAATACTTGAATACTATCTGCGCCGTAATCAACTTCCGAAGCAGGTAGGTTTGCGTTTAAAATATCGCTCATATTAATGCTTAAAATCTTCTAAAAATTAGTTTCGAAAAAGTGCAACGAAAGTACGAAAATTACAGGAGTAGAATGGCTTAAATGCAATAAATTTTTCTCCAGTTTTTGGAGTTTATTTTTTGCTAAATATGGGTAAAAAATAGGGTTATCTTTTTATGATTTGTGCCGAAAGTGTCGCTTCGGTACAAACTTTATTTCCTACGAAAACAGTTCCCTGCATTTCGCAAATACCGCGTCGAATGGGAGATACGAGTTCCATTTTTAGCAACATGGTGTCGCCGGGTTTTACCATTTGTTTGAATTTGCAATTTTCAATTCGTATAAAATAAGTATCGTATTTGCCTTCGGGGCTTAGGTTGATTGCAAGAATTCCGCCACATTGCGCAAGTGCTTCTATTTGCAACACACCCGGCATAATGGGATTGCCAGGGAAATGCCCTTGAAAATACCACTCGTCGTAGGTTACATTTTTTACACCCAAAATGTATTTATCGTTTAGTTCAATTACTTTATCAACCAATAAAAACGGAGAACGATGTGGAAGTATTGCTTCTATTTGCGGAACGTCGTAAACCGGTGTTTGAGACGGATCGTAAATGGGAATATTTTTATTGTGTTTCTTTTTTTTGATGTACTGTTTTATTTTTTTTGCAAATGCAACATTGCTATTATGCCCCGGCCGCGTGGCAATAATTTGCGTTTTAATTGGGTAACCAATCAAAGCCAAATCGCCCACAATGTCCAACAGTTTATGACGTGCAGGTTCGTTTGGAAAATGCAGTTCAACATTATTTAAATAACCTTCGCTTTTAACTTCTATTTTTTCTTTTTTAAAAATTTTATGAAGTCGTTTCATTTCATTGTCATCAACTGCTTTGTCAACTATTACAATTGCATTGTTGATGTCGCCACCTTTTATAAGGTTGTTGTCTAAAAGTGTTTCCAATTCATGTAAAAAACAAAAGGTTCTACAAGGCGCTATTTCATCTTTAAAATCGCGGATCGATTTTAAACCGGCATGTTGCGTACCCAAAACCGGAGAATTAAAATCAATTAATGTGGTAATGCTGTAATTGGTGGATGGCATTGCTACCATTTCAACTCGTTTTTTATCATCTACAAAATCAATGTTTTCATCAATGCTGTACCAAATTTTTGCAGCATCTTGTTCTACTATTCCAGCTTTTTGAATCATCTCAACAAACGGTGCAGAACTTCCGTCGATGATGGGAATTTCCGGACCATTTACTTCTATCAAACAATTGTCAACACCCATTCCCACAAGTGCTGCCAAAATATGCTCTACCGTACTAATTTTTGCTCCATTGGTTTCAAGTGTAGTTCCACGGCTTGTGTCGGTTACTAAATCGCAATCGGCTTTTATAATTGGTTGCCCCGGCAAATCGGTTCGTTGAAATTGAAATCCAAAACCTGGACTTGCAGGATTTAATTTCATTTTTACAACTATCCCCGTATGTAATCCTGTTCCCGAAATACTTACATCGGATTTTAAACTGTGCTGTTTATCTTGGTTGAATTTTATATCCATTCGGCATTATTGAGTTGCACAAAGATACAATTCAACTATGAAAAATTGAAGTTAGAATCCTTCTTCAATTGAATGGAAAATTAGTTCGTTGGCAAGCTATACACGGAACAACGCTTCATACCAACGAGAGCTTAAGCATACATTTATTTTTCAGAAAAAAAAATAACTATACGTTCTATTATCTGTGGCGTTACAATTTTTCTTGAAACATATGCCCCACCAATTATAGCAGGAATAAGCGATAGATAGCCATAATTAGTATACTTTTTTAAAAATATCATACTTGAAATGCTTAAAATTGAAACAATTAAAATTTCAATAATTAAAGGTATCTTCTTCCCTTTTTTCATTATACTTGTTTTTTATGGTATATAATTATAACCAACTTAATATTGGTTTTCCTACCTTCAGAATTAGGCGCTGTGTCAAAAAATTCCGCCGTTAATATTTTTGTTATTCAATTTCATCAATTCAAAATTAGAATCAGCATTTATGTGTTTCCAAAAAATTAGCTTAATATTTATCAGTAAATTGTCATGTATTTGTAATAAAACGCAAAAAAATCACCAAGCTGTACCACTTATCGGTAGTTTTTAAAAAAATTGTACGAGAAAAGGTTTAGAAAAGAAGTGATGCAATATTCTCTTATGTAAAAGTTTATTTTTTAGCTTGTAATTGTTTTACCAATTCTTCGAGTTCGTTAATTTTCTTTTCTAAATCGGGTAGTCGCCGTTTTATCGCATTGCTTCTAAGTGTGGCTGTATGTTCGTGCGCCGGTGTGCCACTTACTGTTTTTTCTTTTTCAATCGATTTTGTAACGCCGCTTTGTGCAGCAATTTTTACATTGTCTCCAATTTTTATATGTCCTGCAATTCCAACTTGTCCACCAATCATTACATGGCTACCAATTTTTGTACTGCCGCTAATTCCGGTCTGCGCTGCAATTACAGTGTGCGGACCAATTTCAACATTATGCGCAATTTGAATTAAATTGTCGAGCTTGCTTCCTTTTTTAATAGTCGTTGATCCCATTGTGGCACAATCAATCGTCGTATTGGCTCCAATTTCTACATCATCTTCAATAACCACGTTTCCAATTTGTGGAATTTTTTTATAACAACCATCTGCCTGCGGCGCAAAACCAAATCCATCGCTACCAATTACTGCACCTGCATGAATGATTACATTTTTTCCAATAATACAATCGTTGTAAATTTTTACTCCGGGATAAAGAATTGAATTATCTCCCAGTTTTACATTGTTTCCTAAAAATACTCCGGAAAAAATTTTACAATTATTTCCCAATTCTACGTTCTCATTAATACTTGAAAATGCGCCAACGAAAATATCGGAACCCAGCTTTGCTGTTGATGCAATAAAACTCGGTTCTTGAATTCCCACCAAGTTTTGTGTAGAAAATTGCTGGTATTTTTCTAACAAAATTGCAAATGCTGTGTAAGCATCTTTTACACGAATGAGCGTGGCAGGAACAGGTTTTTTTAAAACCAAATTTTCATTTAATAATACAACGGAAGCATTGGTGGAATATAAAAATTCTTCGTATTTGTGATTGGCTAAAAAGCTAAGCTGTCCTTCATTCGCGAGTTCAATTTTTTCAAAATTAGAAACAAGCCGTGCAGCATCGCCTTCTATTTTTCCATTTACGAGTTGTGCTATTTGTGTTGCAGAAAATTGCATAAGCAAACAATCAATTGTTCAAAAAAATCAATCTGTTTTTAAAAAACAAATGTAGTGTTTTTTAACTGCGCTAACGAGCTGTTGCTGAATTAGCGCATTGTCCACTTCAGAAATATCTTTCACCGATTCATCTTTGAATAAAATATGAATTCGTTCGTCAATTGGATTGTAAGTTGTGTTTGTTGCATGACCCGTAATTAGAAAGTAGTTTGCTTCTTCTTCTGTTATTGCCAATTGGGTTGCAATTTTTTTTCGCTTTGTTGCAAGCAGCGAATTGTCAAAAGGTTGCACTTGCAATTTTACTTTTAATAAATTTCGATTGACAAGCATTTGGCAAAGCAGCGATAAAATTTTGTCGGAATGTGTCATCCAATTTTTTATTGAACAAAGCACATCGTAATCATCCATGTTGCAAAAAAGCGACAAGTTGGTTTCTATTTCTTTGGTGATTTGCGAATGCTTTAAAAAAAAGTCGAGCGCCGGACTTGCTGCAAAAACCTGTTCGCCTTTCGCCGCCAACTCTCTTGCGCGTTGCACAATTTTAATTAACATCATTTCTGCACCGAGCACCGTTTTGTGTAAATAAACTTGCCAATACATCAACCTGCGTGCAACTAAAAATTTTTCGATGGAATAAATTCCTTTTTCTTCCACCATCAATTCGCCATTGTGAACAGTCAACATTTTTAAAATACGATCATATCCAATCACACCTTCCGAAACGCCAGTGAAAAAACTATCTCTCGTGAGGTAATCCATTCGGTCCATGTCCAATTGTCCGGAAACAAGTTGCGAAAGAAATTTTTTGTGGTATTGATTTTTAAAAATGTCAATGGCAATTTTTAATTGACCATCAAATTTTTTGTTTAACAATTCCATCAACTGCAAAGAAATTGTTTCGTGAGAAATTCCTTTTATCAGTTCACTTTCCAACGTGTGCGAAAATGGTCCGTGGCCAATATCGTGCAACAAGATGGCAATTTTTGCACCCAATTCTTCTGCTGTGGTAATTTCAATTCCTTTTGTTTTTAATTCATTCAATGCATTACTCATCAAATGATATGCGCCCAAAGAGTGATGAAATCTGGAATGAACCGAACCGGGATAAACCAAATGTGCAAATCCCATTTGAGAAATTCGCCGAAGCCGTTGAAAATAAGGATGAGCAATAATTTCTAATTCCAACGGATCGCCGACAGTTATAAAACCATAAACAGGGTCGTTAATTATTTTTCTTTTTTTGTGCATTTGTGAATAGCTAAAATTTATTTTTTGGCATTTATTTGTATAAACAAAACTACAATAGCTAAACTGAAAAAGCTAAATTTGAGTAATAACTATTATGCAACAAGTAAAAATTCTTTGGGTAGATGATGAAGTAGAAAGTTTGCAATCGCAAAAAATGTTTTTGGAAACGAAAGGCTATTCGGTTCATACTGTTGCCAATGGCTTTGATGCCATCGATTTTGTAAGAGCAAATGCTGTGGATGTGGTTTTGATGGATGAATCGATGCCGGGGATTACAGGCTTGGAAACACTTGCAAAAATTAAAGAAGTGAATCGGCACATTCCGGTGGTGTTGATTACAAAAAACGAAACTGAAAATTTGATGGAAGATGCCATCGGCTCGCAAATAAGCGACTATCTTATAAAGCCGGTCAATCCCAATCAAGTTTTGTTGAGTTTGAAAAAGATTTTGGAAAATAAAAAATTGATAGCTGAAAAAACAACTACTGCGTACCAGCAACAATTTCGAAATCTGTTTATTGCTTTAAACAGCAAACCCGATGAACAAGAGTGGATGAATATTTACAAAAAAATTATTTATTGGGAATTGGAAATGGAAAAAGCGGATAGCAAAGAAATGCTCGAAGTGTTGCATTCGCAAAAACAAGAAGCAAATACAGAGTTTTGCAAATTTATAAGTAAAAATTATTTGAGTTGGATGCAACCAAATCAAACAAACACGCCCATTTTATCGCACACTTTATTGCAAAAAAAAGTATTGCCGTTGATGGAAAAAGGAACTCCTTTATTTTTTATTTTGATTGACAATCTTCGTTTCGATCAATGGAAAGCCATTCAACCAATTTTTGCAGATAGTTTTAGAATTGTGGAAGAAGCTAGTTTTTACAGCATTTTGCCAACGGCTACACAATATGCACGCAATTCAATTCTTTCCGGTTTGTTGCCGCGAGAAATTGCAAAACAATTTCCCGGTCAATGGAAAAATGACGAAGAAGAAGGTGGAAAAAATTTAGCGGAAGAAGAATTTTTAAGAGCACATTTAAAAAGATTGGGTCACGACAGTTTGAAAATTTCATTTACAAAAATTTCAAATAATCAAGCAGGGCTTAATTTAGTCAACAACATTCATAATTTATTGAACAATGATATCAATGTAATTGTTTACAATTTTATAGATATGCTGAGTCATGTAAGAACAGAGATGGAAGTGTTGAAAGAATTAGTGAGCGATGAAATTAGCTATCGCTCCATTACACGAAGTTGGTTCGAACATAGTCCTTTGCACCAAGCACTGAAAAAAATTGCGGATAAAAAAATTAGGATTGTTTTAGCAACAGACCACGGAAGTATAAAAGTAAAAAAAGCTTGCAAAGTTGTGGGCGATAAACAAACATCAACCAATCTTCGCTACAAACATGGGCGGCAGTTGAGTTTTGAAGAAAAAGAAGTTGTCGTTTTTCACAATCCAAATGAAGCTGGATTGCCTGAATCAAATATCAATTCAACTTTTATTTTTGCAAAAGAAGATAGCTATCTCTGCTACCCGAACAATTACAATCATTATGCAAATTATTACCGCAATTCATTTCAGCACGGTGGAATAAGCATGGAAGAAATGATTTTACCCGTAATAAATATGGTGAGTAAATAAGTCGTTAAAAAGAACTTGATCCTACTAACTTTGGCACTTTACAAATTATGAAATATACACAAGCAACGCTCGATAAATTAGAAGCAATTGTAGAAGAAACCGGCTATGTGCTGCGTTACGAAAGAGGAACTTTTCAAAGTGGTTTTTGTATTTTGGAATTGAAAAAAGTAGTAGTGCTCAACAAATTTTTACAAGTCGATTCGCGCATAAATACCATGCTCGACTTGATTCCGCAATTGGAAATAAAAACAGATTTGTTAAGCGAAAGTTCCAAAAAAATGTATGAAAAAATAAGCGCAAATTTTAGCAAAGAAGAAACCGAAAACTAAGATTGCCTTTGCAAAAGACGATGTCTTTATTTATTTAAGAATTAAATTTGCTGCGTGAATTGCCCTCCTTTAAAAATTGTTTTTCTTGGAACCGGAACAAGTTGTGGTGTTCCCATGATTGCTTGCGATTGCGAAGTTTGCACTTCAACAGATAAAAAAGATAATAGGCTTCGACCAAGTATTTTAATTCAATCGGAAACCACAACAATCGTAGTTGACACAACTCCGGATTTTCGCTATCAAATGCTTCGACAAAAAGTAAAAAAAATGGATGCAATTCTTTTTACACATCCACACAAAGATCATATTGCAGGGCTGGATGATGTTCGTGCATTCAATTATTTTTATAAACCTGTAATGCCGGTTTATGTAAATGCGATTACGGAAAAAGGAATAAAGAGAGAATTTGAATATATTTTTTCCGGCGAAAAATATCCGGGTATTCCTGTTGTCAATCTTATTACAATTCCCGAAGAAGCATTTTTCATTGGAGATATTCCCGTTACACCCATCAAAACTTGGCATCACAAAATGCCCATACTTGGATTTCGGTTTGGAAAATTTACCTATATCACCGACGCAAATAAGATTGATGAAATTGAAAAAGATAAAATAAAAGGTTCCGAAGTACTTGTATTAAATGCGTTGCGAAAACAACATCATATTTCTCATTTTACCTTGAATGAAGCGACAGATTTAGTCGCAGAACTCCAAATTCCCCACGCATATTTTACTCATATTTCGCATCAAATGGGACAACATCAGCAAGTAGAATTGGAACTTCCAGAAGGAATGCATCTTGCATTCGATGGCTTGTGCTTAGAATTAAATTAGTAGAACTCTCAAACATCGGTTGCTAAAAAAATCTCGTGTATCTTGCGCCCTCAATTGTTTAAAAAATTATTTCGATGAATTTTCAATCAAACGAACTTACACTTCAAGTGGCGCAGACGGCAAAAGATTTTGCATTGCAACATATCAAACCATATATTATGGAGTGGGATGAAAGCCAGGAATTTCCTGTACAAGTTTTTAAAGAAATGGGAAAGTTGGGTTTGATGGGTGTACTTGTTCCTGAGCAATACGGCGGTTCCGGACTTGGCTATTTCGAATACAAAGCAGTTGTAGAAGAAATTGCAAAAGTTTGCGGATCAATTGGGTTGAGTGTAGCTGCGCACAATTCACTTTGTGTTGGACACATTTTGGCATTTGGAAATGAAGATCAAAAAAATAAATATCTACCAAAACTGGCTACTGCAGAACATATTGGTGCTTGGGGTTTAACGGAACCTAACACAGGAAGTGATGCCGGAAACATGCAATGCACTGCAACAAAAGATGGAGATGGATGGATTTTAAATGGGACTAAAAATTGGATAACGCACGGAAAAACTGGAAACATTGCCGTGGTAATTTGCAGAACTGGTGAGCCGCGAACAAAAAATAATGCAACGGCTTTTATTGTGGAAAGAGGAACAAAAGGGTTTTCAGCAGGAAAAAAAGAAAATAAACTGGGAATGCGTGCAAGCGAAACTGCCGAAATGATTTTTGATAATTGTCGCATCAACGATGCAAATCGTATGGGAGAAATTGGCGATGGATTTAAACAATCTTTGAAAGTATTGGATGGTGGAAGAATTTCCATTGCTGCACTTTCAATTGGAATTGCAAAAGGAGCTTACGAAGCTGCTTTAAAATATTCGCAAGAAAGACAACAGTTCGATAAGCCAATTTCTAGTTTTCAAGGAATCGCTTTTAAATTAGCCGATATGGCTACGGAAATTGAAGCAGCTGATTTATTAGTTCTGCAAGCTTGCGATAAAAAAAATAAGAACGAGTCGGTAACTAAAATTTCGGCGATGGCAAAATATTATGCAAGCGAAGTAGCTGTAAAAGTTGCCAACGATGCGGTGCAAGTATTTGGCGGATATGGTTACACCAAAGATTTTCCGGTAGAAAAATTTTACCGCGATGCAAAACTTTGTACCATTGGCGAAGGAACTTCGGAAATACAAAAATTAGTTATCTCGCGAGAGATATTAAAATAACCACAATAAAAAACCCCAATATAATTGTTGGGGTTTTTTAATTTAAAACGCTCTTTGCGGAGCCGGTGTTTTTTGCCAAAATATTTCCGGCATTGGTTTTTGCAATAAATTATTGTAATAAAAATTATAGGTTTCTGTTCTATTGTGCAAACCTTTTGCGCCACCAATTCCATGTCTTTCGGAAGGGTAAACCATAAATTCAAAATGCTTTTTTAGGTCTTGTAGTTTATTAATCAACTCCAAACTATTTTGCATGTGCACATTATCGTCCGATGTGCCGTGAATGATGCGAAGCGTTCCTTTTAATTTATCGGCATAATTCATCACCGAAGTTATTTTATAACCTTCCGGATTTTCTTTTGGTGTGTCCATAAATCTTTCGGTGTAATGTGTGTCGTAAAAATGCCAATCCGTAACGGAAGAATTTGCAACACCGTGCGTAAATACATCGGCGCCATAAGTTAAAGCCATGCAAGTCATATAACCGCCAAAACTTCCACCAGTGATGGCAATACGATTTCCATCAACAAATGATTTTTCTTTTAAAAAGTTGGCAGATTGCATATAATCTTCAATTTCATATTTTCCCAATTGACGATGAATAAAATTCATTCCCTTTTTTCCAAAATGACCACTGCTGCGGTTATCAAATGCTACTTGAATAATTCCTTCTTTTGCCCACCAAAGTTCTTGTGCAGAACTACGCCAACTGTCGTAAACGGTTCCAGCATTTGGTCCGCCGTAAATACTTACTAAAACGGGGTATTTTTTTGTAGGATCAAAATTGATTGGATATGTAATTTGTACGGGTAAATCGAATAAACCATCGGCAGATTTTACACGAGTTAATTCTTTTTTTGGAAGCTCGTAATTATTAAACTCTTCTCCTTTCGTATTTCCTAATTCACGAATTTGTTTTCCATTCATATCCATCAACACCAATGTCCCCGGTGTTTGTAAATTAGAATAAACCGCAGTAAAATATTTATTGTTTGGCGATAATTTGATTTCAGAATAAGAATAATCGCCGGTAGAAAGTCGGTTCAATTTTTTGCCGTCAAATGAAGCTTCATACAAATCCCATCGTGCTGAATTTTCTTTTCGCGCATTAAAATAAATCAATTTTGCTTTTTCATCAATTTTTAAAATTGATCCAACCGTAAAATCGCCAGTTGTAATTCTGCTGATTTCTTTTCCGCTCATATCGTGCATGTAAAATTGTGCCCAACCTGATTTGTCGGATTTTAAAATAAAATATTTATTTGATGGAAGAAATTCAATTCGGTCATCTTGATCCAAATCAATCCAAGTGCTTTGTTGCTCATCGTAAACAACCGATTTTTTTCCGGAGTTTAAATCAACATCATAAATTGTTAAATGATCTTGACCGCGATTCATCCAAGAAATCCACAGCTTATTTTCCGGCGACCAAATTGGAGTTCCGAAATATTGATCGTCTTTTTCATTAAAATCGGCCCACTGTGTTTTTTGTGTTTCAATATTTACAACACCAATTTTTACCTCAGGATTTTTATCACCAGCTTTTGGATATTGTTCGTTTTCTAAATATCCGTGTTGTTCTTTGATTACATAAATCGGAAAATGCGGAACTTGCGAATCATCAAAGCGCATGTAACAAATAGATTTGCTGTCGGGGCTCCACCAAAAAGCTTTGTAGCGACTTGCTCTTCCCAAAATTTCTTCGAAATAAACCCATGACGCCCAACCATTTTTTATAGATTCACTTCCATCAAAAGTGAGCTGACTTTCTTTTTTTGAAACCAAATCAAGTATAAATAAATTGTTGTTGCGCGTAAATGCAACTAAATTATTATCGGGCGAAGGAGTTGCATTTTTTGCATCAGTTATTGTTCCAATTTTTGGTGGAGTTGCTACTGTTTTATTTTCAACAACAACAGCTTCACCAGATTTTACACTTACCGAAAAAGTTTTCGATTTACCATCGGCATCTTTTCTCGTTTCCAAAAAATGATCATCATCCAACCATCCGGAAATTTGTGGAAGTGGTTTGCTGATGTTGGTTGGCTTCATTGCAAAAGCTTGTTCGTAAGTAACTTGTTTTTTTTGTGCAAAAGTTTCTGGGGAAACTGCAATGAACAAAAATGCAAGCAATAAACTATTTTTCATTTTTTCAAAATTTATGAATTGGAAAATTACGAAGGATTGAATTGCTAAACTTACCGCTGGTAAATTTTATTTTAAAAGCAATTAGCTAACATCCTGCATTTCTACTAATTTATTATAATAGCCCTTTTGTAATGAAAGTTGTTCGTGTGTGCCTCTTTCTACAATTTTCCCTTTTTGTAAAACGATGATTTCGTCAGCATTCCGAATAGTAGAAAGGCGATGTGCAATAACAATACTGGTTCTGTTCTTCATCATATTGTTAATTGCGTCTTGAACCAGCCGTTCACTTTCAGTATCCAATGAAGAAGTGGCTTCGTCCAAAATTAAAATTGGAGGATTTTTTAATAATGCTCGGGCAATCGTAAGTCGTTGTTTTTCTCCGCCGCTTAGTTTATTTCCACGATCGCCAATGTTTGTATTGTAGCCATTTTCTTTTTGTAAAATAAAATGGTGCGCATTGGCAACTTTTGCAGCTGCAATTATTTCTTCTTCCGAAGCATCGGGTTTTCCCAATTTAATATTATTGGCAATGGTGTCGTTAAACAAAATAGGTTCTTGTGTCACAATGCTCATTAAATTTCGAACAGATTGTAACGAATAATTTTTAATATTAATTCCATCTATTAATATTTCTCCTTCGGTTGCATCGTGAAATCGCGGAACCAAATCGGCCAATGTAGTTTTTCCCGCACCGGAAGTTCCAACGAGTGCAATGGTTTTTCCTTTTTCTACAATAAGTTGAATTTGATTTAATATTAAATTATCGTCGTACGAAAAACCAACCGATTTGAATTCTATTTTGTCAACAAAAGTTTGAATAGTTTTTCCATTTATATTTTCGTCAAGTAAGATTGGTGTTTCCAAAATTTCCTCAATTCTACCAATCGCCGCAGTTCCTTTTCGCATATTGCTGAACGAAGTGGAAAGTGCTTTTGCGGGATTTATTAAATTGTAAAAAATGCCGAGATAACCAATAAAAACAGAAGCCTCCATTGCAATTTCTTGATTGATAACCAAACTTCCTCCATAATAAAGAACGGCGCAAAACAAGGTTACGCCCATTACTTCGGAAAGTGGCGAAGCAAGATCGCGTCGGAAACCAATTTTATTTTTCACTTGCAACAAATCGGTATTGTTGCTTACAAATTTTGAGCGTAAAATTTTTTCAACATTGAATGCTTTTATTACACGCAAACTGCCAAGTGTTTCATCCAGAGTAGAAAGTGTTTCTCCATATTTATGAGCTACTTGTTGCGAATATTGTTTCAACGATTTTGTTATTCTTCCAATTACCAATCCTAAAATTGGAATTAATAACAATAGAAAAAAAGTAAGTCTGGGACTAATGATAAATAAAAATCCAAGCGTAATTATTATTGTCAATGGATCGCGAATCCAACCTTCCAATGTGCCGACAACTGAATTTTCCACTTCGTTCACATCATTCGTCATTCGGCTCATCAAATCACCTTTTCTTTTTTCGTTGAAAAAACCAATCGGCAAACGAAGTACTTTGTCGTAAAGATCTTCTCGAAACTGTGTTACAATCTTATTTTTTAACGGGCTTAAAATATAATAAGACAAATAGAGAAAAAAGTTTTTCAACAAAATGAAAAATATCATCAACAAACAAATAAATCCAAGTGCGGGAATTCGTCCTTTGTTACTTACCAAGTTTCCCAAATAAGTTTTTACAATTTGAATCAATTGGTTTTCGTCGGCTTTAATTACTACTACTTTATTGTTAAAAATTAATTCAAGAAAAGGCATCAACATTCCGATGGACACAATAGAAAACACAATGCTTAGCAGCGTGAAAAGTACATAAAGCAAAAGTTTTGCTTTATACGGCGACAGGTAATTAAAAATTCTTGAATATTTCCTCATGAGGTCTTACTGAAGTAGAAGCCGTAAAAGTAGTTAATTTTGTTGTTGATAAAATTGAATTAAAATGGAAGAAGGGAAAAGACAGAAACAAATTGCTGGATTATTAAATGAAGAGATGAATGTTATTTTCAAGCGATTGGGACTTTCAATGCTAAACGGTGGAATGGTATCAATTGCCGCTGTAAAAATTACACCCGATTTATTGGAAGCAAGATTTTATTTGAGTTTTTTTCAAGTAAAAGATGTTGAAAGTGCGTTAAAAAAAATAGAAGATCGGCAACACGAGATAAAAAAAGAACTCACTTCCAAAATCAGACATCAATTGCGCAGCATGCCCATTTTGCGGTTTTTTAAAGATGAAACCTTGGATCAGGTTTTTAAAATGGAAGCTCTTTTTCAACAAATAAAAACAGAACAAAAGAACGACGACAAATCAAAATAATTTTGGAACGATTTTTTTAACTTCAAATTCATCAATGCTTTGAACTTTTTTTTTGCTTGGCGCTATTTTAATGCAAAAAAATCTACCAACGCAATCAATATTATTGCATGGATTAGTATTACGGCTTTTACTTTTGGAACCGCAGTTTTAATTCTTGTGTTGAGTGTGTTTAATGGATTTGAAGGTTTGGTAAAATCGCTTTATTCTTCGTTTTATACCGATTTAAAAATTTTTCCTATTCAAGGAAAAGTGCTAACGCTAACGGAAGATCAGTTGCGAAAAATAAAATCAGTAAAAGGGATAAATGTTGTTTCATTGCTTGTGGAAGAAAAAGCATTGTTGCAAAATGGTCCACATCAATCCATCGTAAGTTTGAAAGGGGTAGATTCAAATTACCAAAATGTAAGTGGCGTTTCTAAAAATTTAATTAATGGAAGGTTTGAACTTGGCAACGAAAGCCAGCCGATGGTTGTACTCGGTGCTGGAATTGAGAATGCACTTGCAATTCAGTCCGACAGAAATGTATTGCCAATTCTCGTTCATATTCCAAAAAAAATAAAAGGAATGAATCTTCAACTTTCAGAAAACATTAGTACTGGAGCAGTATTTACTTCCGGCGCTTTTTCCATTCAAAGTGATTTTGATAATAAATATGCGATAACAAATTTGTCTTTTGTAAAACAAATGCTTGGATTGCAAAAAGATGAATTTACAGCAGTGGAAATTTCTGTGAGCAATATTGACCTAACCGAAAAATTGCAAAAAAATATTGCAGAATTATTGGGAGAAAATTATTTAGTGCAAACAAAGTTTCAACAAAATCAAGATTTATATTCAATAATGCAAGCAGAGAAATGGGTTATTTACGCCGTGCTTTGTCTTATTTTAATTATTGCCGCATTTAATATGATTGGCACTTTAACGATGCTTGTTTTAGAAAAGAAAAAAGATATCAGTGTTTTGCATGCGTTGGGTGGAAGCAATTATTTTATTCAAAAAATATTTTTAACCGCAGGAGTTTTGTTGGCAATTATTGGCGGAATAATGGGAATGTTGCTTGCGCTAATTATGGCTTGGCTTCAAGTTACATTCAAATTGATACCATTACAAGGCGGTTCTTTTTTAATTGATCATTTTCCCGTGCAACTTCAATTAGTTGATTTTTTATTGGTGGGAGTTACAATTTTTGTGATAGCAATTCTTGCTTCGTGGATTCCGTCAAAAAAAGCAGCCAATCAATCTTTTACTTTACGAACAGATTGATTTTTTTAATAATCGCCCAAAGTTTCGGGTAGTTGTGCAAGTGCTTTTGCTAGTTGTTCATCGTTGGGAGCAATGCCGTGCCAATTATGGTCATTTTCCATAAAATCAACTCCTTTACTCATTATTGTGTGCATCATTATTGCAATGGGTTTTCCTTTCCCAACTAGTTTTTTTGCTTTGTTTAATGTGGCTACAACTTCATCCATATCGTTGCCATTCATTTCCAAAGTAGTCCAACCAAAAGTTTCAAATTTTTGACGAATGTCACCAAGCCCCATTACTTTATCTGTTGGCCCATCTATTTGTTGGCAGTTCCAGTCAATAGTAGAAATTAAATTGTCCACTTTGTGATGAGCAGCAAACATAACAGCTTCCCAAATTTGACCTTCGTCCAACTCCCCATCGCCATGAAGTGAAAAAACCAGATTATTTTCTTTGTTTAATTTTTTAGTCAATGCTGCGCCAATTGCAACACTCATTCCTTGACCCAAAGAGCCGGAAGCAATTCGTACACCGGGAAGATGTTCGTGTGTTGCCGGATGCCCTTGTAAACGACTGTTTAGTTTGCGAAAACTCGCCAATTCTTTTATGTCAAAATAACCTGCACGAGCTAATGTGCTATAAAATACAGGAGAAATATGCCCGTTTGAAAGGACAAATATGTCCTCATCTTTTCCGTCCATACTGAATGCAGTATTGTGTTTCATTGCATTAAAATAAAGCGCAGCAAAGTAGTCAGCACAACCCAATGAACCACCAGGATGACCACTGTTTACATCGTGAACCATTCTTAAAATATCTCTTCTTATTTGGCTTGCAATTTCTTTCAAATTAGACATATACTTTTTTTATTATTAAACTTTCATTAATGTTGTGATTCAAACATCGCATAACGATTTTGCAAAAGTGCAATAATTAAGTTGAAAATTCGAAGTTGTTCTCATTTTTGTTTAATCGTTTATTTTTGTTTGATGCATTTAAAACCGAATGCAAGTTGAAAAATAATCAAAATCAAAACCAATTCTTATGCAAGAGATTAATGCATTAGGAGTTTCATTTTTTATTACCTATTTAGGATTAACTATACTAATTAGAGTTGCGGGAATAAATCCAGTTTTTGAAAAATCACACTTAAAAATTAGTGGAGAAGTTATAAGTCCAAGAATGGGTGGTGTTGGAATTATTCTCGGGTTTTTGCTAACCTTCAGTTTACTCATTTATGAGTTTAATAATTCGGCTGTACTTTATTTTGCTTTAGCAATTTTTTTGCAATTAATTATTGGGCTTAAAAAAGAATTGATAGGAATTTCCAACGCAAGTTTTTTTTGGGGACAGTTTTTTGTTGCATCTGTTATTGTTGTTTTAGGTGGGTTTAGAATTACCAATTTGGGTGGGTTTTTTGGTGTTGTCGCCATTCCTGAATTACTGAGTGTAATTTTAAGTTATATAACCGTTTTTGGGATTGTAGCTTTATTTAATTTTACAAAGGGGATGGATGAAATAGCTGCAATTACAACACTTTTTTCAATGTTGTTTTTTGGGATTTATTTTTTTATAAATGGAGAAAAAATCTTTACATTAATTGGGTTGGCAATGGTTGGTTGCTTGGCAGCTTATTTAATTTATAAATTTGGAAACTTGAATGAATTTTTGGGGTTTTCGGGTTTGTTGTTCATGGGAATAGTAAACGCCGGAATGGTTTTGAAATTTATAGCATATGCACCAACAGCATTATATTCTATTCAGTCAAAGGTTGCGGTAGTTGTTGCTATTTTGATTATCCCTATTTTAAATGCTGGTTGGAATTGTCTTAATTATTTTTTTCAAAAAAAATCAACACATAAATCCAGTAGAAAGAATTTGCAAAGTTTAATTATTGATAAAGGATTTTGTCAAAAGAAAATTTTAGTTGCTTATTTTATTGTTGGACTATTTTTTATTTCATTTGCTTTATTGCTGGATCGTTTAATAAATCCCAGTTTTAGTTTAGCGATAGTTTTGAGTGCTGCCTTCGTAATTCTTGGTTGGCTTTATAAAACCAAAAGAAACAATTTAATTATTGCATCAAAACAATTGGAAATAAAAGAAGTAGTTGTAAATGAAGAGAAGAGAAGAGAAGAGAGTATATGACTATTAATAGCTAATTGCAGAATTTATCTTCTTTATTATTTTTCCTTTTTGTAGATTTGTTCCCCAAGATTATTTTTTTATGAATTTTGAAGAACTAAAATCCATTTTGAGTACTGCTGAAGAAAGCATGAAAAAAGCAATTCAGCATTTTGAAAGCGAGCTGGTAAAAATTAGAGCCGGAAAAGCAAACCCACAAATGGTGGATGGAATAAAAGTTGATTATTATGGGTCACTAATGGAACTCAATCAAGTAGCAAATATTAGCGTGCTGGACGCTCGAACTATTTCTATTCAACCATGGGAAAAAAACATGTTACAGCCAATTGAAAGATCAATTATTGCTGCCAACATTGGCATTCATCCACAAAATGACGGAAATATTATTCGATTATTTCTACCACCACTAACTGAAGAACGAAGAAAAGAATTGGTAAAAAGATGTCAGGGTGAGGGAGAGTATTCTAAAATAGCTATTCGAAATATTCGAAGAGATGCAATTGAAGGGATTAAAAAATTACAAAAGAATGGGATGAGTGAAGATGCTTCAAAAGATGCAGAAGAAGATGTTCAAAACCGTACAAATACATTTATTGCTGAAGTTGAAAAACATTTAGCAGCAAAAGAAAAAGAAATAATGATTGTTTAATAAACAATCATTATTTCTTGCCTTGTTTGTTGGCGAGATAAACGCCAAATAAAATAATTCCGAGGCAACTCAATTTTAAGATGGTAATTTTTTCTCCATCTAAAAACCCCAAAAACAAAGCAACAAACGGAATGCCATAAGTAACCAGCGAAGCAAAGATGATGCTTGCTCGTTTTACTAACATATAAAATAAAGCAGTTGCAATTGCACTTCCAAAAACTCCCAAAAAAACGGTATAGCTAATTGATGTTTGAAGAATAGGATTGCTAAAATCGAGTTGCAAAAATTTTTGATTCCAAAGAATAATACCGGTTGGGATAGTCATGAATGACAATGAAACTGTAGCCAAATGAATGGGGTGAATTTCTGTAAAATATTTCCCAACCATATTCACATTTATTCCATAAAGAAAAGTTGCCAAAATAATTAGAAGCGAATAACCTAAGTTGTTAAATTGAATATTTTTTTCGCCAGTAAAAATTGGTAATAAAATAAGAAGTAAAAGGCCTAAAAAACCAATAACAACACCAATAATTTTTTCGATTTGAACTGTGATTTTAAAAAATAAAATGCCGATAACAATTACACAAATGGGTGTCAGTGAGTTTAAAATTCCACCCAACGAACCATCAATTTTGGTCATAGCTTCAGCAAACAAATAGGCAGGAATTAAGTTGCCAATTGCTGCACTTAAAATGACTAATCCTACTTTGTTCGTTGGAATTTTTGAAAAATAAATTAGTCCAAAAGGAACAAAAATAAGACCCGCAGAAAAAATCCGTAAACTGGCAATTTGATCGGAAGAAAGCCCAATAGTACTATCTTTCATTAGTTTGAAAGAACTTCCCCAAATACAACAAAGCAAAAAAAATATTCCCCAACTAATCCAATCAATTTTTTTCATAATGCGCAAATATCTACAAACAAAATTTAAACTTAACTTGAAAACAAAAAACTAAGTTGAAAGAGTATAAATTTTCTCATCTTAGTAAGCTAAAAAATAGGCATTAAAAATGTTTTCAAATTAGATATTAAACTATTATCTTTGATTCCACCACTACAAAAGTGGATGATTTTTAAAATTTTAACTAATAGGTATGAGAAAACTCATCGTTACATTTTTAGCTTTTACTTTTACATTTACTCTTTTGGCACAGCAAAAAAAAGCTTGTTGCAAAAAGGAAGCAACTGCAAACAAACATGGTTGGTCCACAAAAGGGAATTTCGCTTTTAATGTGGGGCAAGGGGGTAGCAGAAATTGGGCTGCAGGTGCGCAACGTTTTTCATTGATGGGAGATGTAACCCTTAATTATCAAGTAAATAAAAATTGGAGAAAAAATATTTGGGAAAATAATTTAGACCTTGCTTATGGACTTGTAAATACAAGTAAGCTTGGTTTTAGAAAGATTGACGATAAAATTGATTTAACGTCTATGTTTCGTCATTCTATTTCAAAAAATAATGTAGTAGGAATTGGTGCTTGGTTTAATATGCGTTCTCAATTTAATGACGGGTACGATTATACTGCAACAGGAAAAAATCGTATTTCTGGGTTGATGGCTCCAGGATATTTAACCTTGGGACCTGGTTTTGAAATCAGACCAAAATGGTTCAGCATGTTTGTTTCACCAGTTGCTTCTCGTATGATTGTTTTTACAAATGAACCATACAGCTTCAACTATCAAGGAGGTGTAAAGCCTGATGGCTCAAATGAAACTCCTTTATCTTGGTTCTATAATGTAGATCCAGAAAGAAAAGTTCGTTTTGAACTTGGAACATTAGTATCTACAAAATTTGGCTGTGATGTTGCAAAAAATGTTGCTTACAGATCTCGTGTAGATGTATTTTCAAACTATGTAGATGATCCGCAAAATATTGATGTATTTTGGAACAACTATTTTGAACTAAAAGTGAACAACTGGTTGTCAGCTAATTATAGTTTCGATTTAGTTTACGACGATGATGTAAAAATGTTTGGACCAACAAAAAATAAAGCAGCAACACAATTGCGCAGTCAATTGGGGGTTGGGTTTGTTGCCAAATTCAAATAAAGATTATTTTTTAAAAAAAGTTAAGTCCCGTTACTTTGTGGCGGGATTTTTTTTACCTAAAACCGATTCGTTTGAATAATACTTCATATCAGATTACGCTGCCCGAATTTGAAGGGCCATTCGATTTACTACTTTTTTTTATCGAAAGAGACGAGTTGGATATTTACAATATCCCAATCACTAAAATTACAAACGACTTTCTCGTTTATATTCATACACAAGAAAAATTAAATATTGAACTCTCCAGTGAATTTATACTTTTCATTGCAACACTGATGCGTATAAAAGCAAAAATGCTCTTACCAAGAAAAGAAATAGATGCGCAAGGAAATGAAATAGATCCAAGAATAGAATTGGTAAGCAAAATTTTAGAATACAAAAAATTCAAAGAAGCATCAGCAAAATTGTCCGAAATGGAAGCGGAAAGAATGCAATTGATAAAAAGAGGAAACTTGGAATTCGAACTTAACGGAATTGGAGAAGACGCTGCAGAAGGAACAGAAATACAAACCATAACACTTTTTCGGTTGATGCGTGCATTTGAAAAAGTAATGCAGCGTTATCACGATCAAAAAAACAAACCGGTACATACAGTTATTAAATATGATTATACAATGGAAGGTGTTCGAGATTTTATTTTAACAACAACGGCTAACTCTAAAACACTTTCTTTTGAAAAAATATTTAGTAATTGCGAAAATAGAGTGCATGCAATTTTTCAATTTCTATCGCTTTTGGAATTGGTGCAACAAAAATTTCTTAAAATAATAATGGGCGAAGGAAAAAATAATTTCATTTTAGAATACATCGAACCGGAAAACAGAGAAGAAGAAGTTTTAGAACAAATTCAATTACAATAAAAAAAATAATATGAAAAGATCAGCAACTGCAATTTGGAATGGTTCTGGAAAAGAAGGTTCCGGAAATTTAGCCACCCAATCGGGAGTTTTAAAAAACACGGCTTATGATTTTAAAAGTAGGTTTGAAGACGGAACAAGTACAAATCCAGAAGAATTAGTAGCAGCAGCACATGCGGGTTGTTTTTCCATGAAATTAAGTTTTGTATTAGGCGCAGCAGGTTTTACTGCAGAAAGTATAAATACACAATGCACAATTACATTGGAAAGTGGAACAATTACAGAAAGTCAATTGGAAACAAATGCCGTAGTGCCGGGCATTGATGCAGAAAAGTTTGCAGCTTGTGCATTAGAAGCAAAAGAAAATTGTCCAATCAGCAAATTGCTAAACACCAAAATTTCGTTACAAGCTTCGTTGGTTTAGTTTCAAAAAAAATACAATATTTTTTGAGTCAATTAGCTTGTTGCTAATTGATTTTTTCTTCCCAACCATTGGTGAAATTTTATAAAAAGGAAGAAATGTAAAAGTGCTGCTGCTTGCAATCCAATTATATAATAAGGCCATTCGCCAATGAGAAACGGATTGTTTGCAAGCGGTTTTTCTCTGAAATACATATAATTGGAATCGATGAAATAATTCAAAACACCGATAGTTGGTAGAGTGAGTTGTGTAAATGCAAGCACTTTCAACCAAGACCATTTTCGAGGAACATAGCCCAATCGAAGTGTGGCATAAATGCCGGAAATTAATATTCCGCCATGCGCAATGGTGTATTCAAAAAGGTTAAAAGTTGATCTGTTGGTTGTTAATTCTGGTGTAATAAATGAATGAATAGCGCCGGCACTCCAACAAAGTAATATTTCATAAACCCATTGGTTCCGTTTGTTCATAAGAAAGATAGAAAGAAAAACAGAAAGCGAACAAAGCTGCAGTGGCAACGAGTTTGAATAATGCCAAGTGTTGGTAAAAATTTCGTTTAATTGGCCTGCAAGAAAATTGAGCAACATAAAACCGCCAATACATTTTCCCACCAATTGTCTAGTAGCTTCGGATTTATTTTTTGTAAAAAATAATAGAAAAGTCAAAGCACTAATCCATGCAAAATTAATCTTCCACCAATCGGCACTTAATACATCAATTACATAATGGGTAGCGTTGGTATCCATAAGAAATTAGTTTGGGTTGTAAAATAAGGAAAAAAAATCTTAGTAAAACAATCGGAAAGTCGAGTTCAAAATATTATTCAAAACCGGAAATATGTACTTTAATTTTTTCATTCATCATTAACCGTGCAGTTTTGATGATGGCTTGAGTATCGTATTCGCATTCTTGGTGAAGTTCTTTCAGTGTGCCGTGTTCAACGATTGTATCGGGAATGCCAAGAATTTTTAGTGATGAATTATAGCCGTTTGCATTCATAAATTCAAGTACCGCGCTTCCAAATCCGCCAACTACGGTTCCATCTTCTACAGTAATTATTTTTTCATAATTTTTAAAAATGGAATGCAACATTTCTTCGTCAATTGGTTTTGCAAAACGCATATCAAAATGAGCCGGATTCAATCCGTCATTTATCAATTCTCGAATTGCAGCTGCCGCAAAATTTCCCGGATGACCAAAAGAAAGAATTGCAATTTCCTGCCCGTCTTTTAATTTTCTTCCTTTTCCAATTTCAATTTTTGCAAAAGGTGTTTTCCATTCTTGCATTACTCCTTCGCCTCGCGGATAGCGAATTACAAATGGATTTTTTGTAGTTTCCAATTGGGCAGTGTACATTAAATTGCGCAGTTCACTTTCATTCATCGGGGCACTTACAATCATATTTGGTACACAACGCATGTACGCAATATCATAACAGCCATGATGTGTCGGTCCATCATCACCAACCAATCCGGCGCGGTCTAAACAAAATACTACCGGTAAGTTTTGAATTGCTACATCGTGTACAACTTGGTCATAAGCGCGTTGCATAAACGATGAATAAATATTGCAAAAAACACGCAATCCTTGCGTAGCCATTCCTGCACTTAGCGTTACAGCATGTTGCTCGCAAATGCCCACATCAAAAGCACGATGCGGCATTTTTTCCATCATATATTTTAGAGATGAGCCACTTGGCATTGCCGGAGTAATGCCGATGATTTTTTCATTTTGTTCTGCAAGTTCTATAATGCTGTGTCCAAATACATCTTGGTATTTTGGTGGTTGGGGTAGGTCAAATTTTTTTTTGTGAATTTCACCGGTTATTTTATCAAACAATCCGGGTGCATGCCATTTTGTTTGTTCTTTTTCTGCTAAAGAATAACCTTTTCCTTTAACAGTAATGATATGTAAAATTTTCGGACCTTTTATTTGTCGTAAATCTTTTAAAGTGTCAACAAGTTTGGTAATATTATGTCCATCTACCGGACCAAAATATCGAAGATTCAATGCTTCAAATAAATTGGCTTGGCTACTTACCATTCCTTTAATTCCCTCGGTTAATTTGTGCGCCATTTTTTTTGAAAAAGACTTACCAACGGGTAATTTTTCAATCAAATTCCAAACATCATCTTTTACTTTATTATAAGTTGGCGATGTGGCAATATCTGTTAAATATTCTTTCAGTGCACCCACATTCGGGTCGATGCTCATGCAATTGTCATTTAAAATAATCAGCACATCTGCTTTGGAAACTCCTGCATGATTCATGGCTTCAAAAGCTAATCCTGCCGTCATGGATCCATCGCCAATAACGGCGATTGATTTTCTTTCTGTTTCACCTTTTACTTGTGCTGCTATTGCCATACCAAGCGCAGCAGAAATGGAAGTGGAAGAATGTCCAACTCCGAATGTATCGTAATTACTTTCACTTCTTTTTGGGAAACCGCTCAGTCCTTTGTATTTGCGATTGGTAATAAAATTATCGCGTCTGCCTGTAAGTATTTTATGTCCGTATGCTTGATGGCCCACATCCCAGACGAGTTGATCGAAGGGAGTGTTATAAATATAATGTAAGGCAACGGTGAGTTCTACCACGCCAAGGCTTGCACCAAAATGACCACCGTGCACACTTACAACATCAATAATATATTGGCGCAATTCATCACAAACTTGATGCAGTTTCTCTTGCGGCAATTTTTTAAGATCGTCCGGACAGTTAATAGATTGTAAAAGTGGACCTGCGGTTATTTGCATTTTTTGAGTTTCCGCGGTAAAATTAAGATTTTATAAATTTAATTTATCCAACACTTTTTCAATTAACAAAATGTTCGGAGTTGTAATTCATGCAGTTTATTTTCCACTTAGCGCAGTTATTTGCCATTAATCAATACAAGACGCAATTCGGGTGTTAAACTCTGTATTTTTGAAAAATAGAATTTTATAATATGATGGATGAAAAAAAATATTGGCTATTTCAAATTGGAGGTTGGGGTTCGGTTACATTGATAAATATATTTTTTGCATTTTCGTTCGACCGATTAGAAACAACACATGACCGCAACCTTATTTTTGGAAGACTTTTCTTTTTTATAGTTCTTGGCTTGCTGTTTTCTCATTTGATGCGATTAGTATTTAAGAAATTAAATGTTTCTCAAAAAGAAATCAAAAATCAATTGGTTTATTTTTTAATTATCACGCTCATTATTTCATTCTCGGCCTCTACCACTAATTATTTATTGGTAAAAGAGTTTAACTTTTTGTCGAAAAGAGAAATGGAATTTAAAGAAAATTTACAGCTACTTATTTTTAGTGGTGCTTTTTACTTTTTTCTTTATTTTTTAATTTGGAACCTTATTTATTTATCCTATCATTTTGTTGCAAAATCACAAAAACAACGACTAGATACTTTGAGGTTGGAAGCACTAGTAAAGGAATTAGAATTAAAGACGATAAAAGCACATATTAATCCGCATTTCATTTTTAATTCGATGAATAGTATTCGTGCATTAATAGATGAAAATCCAAATCGTGCAAGGGTTGCTATCACCGAACTGAGCAATATATTGCGTAGCAGCATGCAAACTGAAAAAATGGAAACCGTTACATTGGATAAAGAATTAAGTATTGTAAAAGATTATTTGGCTTTGGAAGTAATTCGTTTCGAAGATCGTTTGCAAGCAACTTACGAAGTGGAGGAAGAAACAAAGAGCAGGTTAGTGCCTCCAATGATGATTCAAATGCTTGTAGAGAATGCAATCAAACATGGGATAAGTAAAAAAATGAATGGAGGTAAAGTGAAAATAATTTCTAAAATTGAAAATAATTTTCACAAACTCGTAGTACAAAATACTGGAAAATTCAATGGAATGATAAGCAATGAATCTGAAACAAATTTTGGGTTGCCGAATACGATTGATCGTCTTCGGCTTTTGTATGGCGGAAAAGCACAGTTTGCTATTAATCAATCGGAGTCTGAATTAGTAGAAGCAGTAATATTATTACCATTATAGATGGACCTAAAAATCATTTTTTATGCGTACTATAATTATTGATGACGAAAGATTGGCAAGAACGGAGTTAAAAAAAATGCTCCAAAAATTTCCTGAAATTGAAATTGTTGATGAGGCAACAAATGGAAACGATGCTCTTTCGAAAATTGATAAACTTCAACCCGATTTAATTTTTTTAGATATACAAATGCCTGGAAAAAATGGGTTTGAATTGCTGAACGAAATGGACTTGGTTCCTTATGTGATTTTTACAACAGCTTTTGATGAATATGCTTTGAAAGCATTTGAAGTAAATGCATTAGATTATTTGTTGAAGCCAATCGATCCACAACGGCTTGCGGATGCTATTCTTAAGATAAATAACTTGGAGGCAAAAAATAAGCTGCTTGCTGTTGAATCGGTTACTAATAATCAATTGTCGGAATATGATCAAGTGTTTGTAAAAGATGGTGAACGCTGTTGGTTTGTGAATTTGAATGAAATTAGATTGTTTGAAAGTGTAGGGAATTATGCAAAAGTATTTTTTGGAACAAATAAACCCCTTGTTTTAAAATCGCTTAATTCGCTAGGAGAACGATTAGACGAAAAAATGTTTTTTAGAGTAAATAGAAAGCATATTGTCAATTTGCGAATGATTGAAAAAATTGAACCCTATTTTAATGGAGGGTTATTGTTAGAATTAAAAGGTGGTGAAAAAGTGGAAGTAAGTAGAAGGCAGACTGTAAAATTTAAAGAAAAAATGAGTTTGTAATTTTTTTCTTTAAACCTCTCAAACTTTAGTTAATTGTAACTTTCACACTATTTATAGCAGCTGCTATTTCAGCAATTAAAGTTGCATCTTTTTCAATTGCATTTCCCACAACAATAAGGTCAGCACCGGACTTGCAATTTAAAAAAGCTTTTTCTGGATCGGTGATTCCTCCGCCAAGTATTAAAGGGACTGTTATATTTTTTGCAACCGCTTCAATCATATTTTCGGTAATTGGTCTTTTTGCGCCACTCCCAGCATCCATAAAAATCAATTTCAAACCAAGCAACTCTCCTGCCAATGCAGTGCAAAGCGCAATATCGTTTTTATCTGCAGGTATCGGTGTAGCATTACTAATGTAGGAAACTGTTGTTGGTGCACCTCCATCAATTACCATATAGCCAGTTGAAATTATTTCCAAACCACTTTGTTTTACTTGTGGGGCAGAAATAACATGTTGCCCAATTAATAATTCGGGGTTTCTTCCAGAAATTAAAGAAAGGTACAAAAGCGCGTCAGCATGTATACTTACTTGAGCTGGATTGCCAGGAAAAAGTACAACGGGAATTGAGCAATTTGATTTTATATGTTGAACAACTTTATCAAGTTGATTATTGATAATTAAACTGCCTCCAACAAAAAAATAGTTTACCGAAGCTGTAGTTGAAAGTTTAATTAGAGCTTCCAATTTTGGAATTGTAATCTTATCTGGATCAATAAGAATTGCAAAAGATTTTTTACCCTCTTTTTTTTTCAGAGCTAACGAAGTATAAATTGAGTGCCTCATTTGTAGGTACAAAAATGCAATTTATTTTTTTCTTTTCTCAAGTAAATATTTTCAGAAAGGGATCATTTTTTTTGGAGTTAAAGATATTGTTGTTATGAGGATGAAAATTATTGTTTCTTTTTCTAAAACAAATTAAAAGCTATAAATGTAAGTATAATTGGCTTTTACAGACTTTTTATTGAGTGGATAAATTTTTTAGGTATTTGCAAATGATTTTCCAAAAGTTTTTACTAGAATAATTTATTTTTCTTGGTTAAACGGCTGAAATATACTGCTGTTCTACATTGTGGTTTAATTTAAAATTTTTCCACAGAATGTTGATAATTGAATGTTTGAAATTTGCTAACTAAAAAATAGTTTCGTTTTCACCTTTATCAAAAAAGGTAAAACCTAGAACTAACTCATTACTTAATTTTTTTATGGCAAATAAAAAGTCTACCGCAAAAAAGGGATTACAATTTCATCGAAAATATACAAGCGATGCGATTCCTGTTTTTGAAATGTTTGAATACGATTATCGTACATCAATCATTCGTAATCCGAATGGTGAAGTGGTATTTGAAATGAATAATGTTGAAGTTCCAAAACAATGGAGCCAAATTGCAACAGATATTCTTGCACAAAAATATTTTCGCAAAGCAGGAGTACCACAACCAGATGGTAGTCTTGGTCGTGAAACTTCGGCAAAGCAAGTAGCACATCGAATGGCAAATTGTTGGAGAGTTTGGGGAGAAAGAAGCGGATATTTTGCAAGTCCAAAAGATGCCCAAGTATTTTATGAAGAACTTGTATATTCCATCTTAAACCAAATGTGTGTTCCCAATAGCCCCCAATGGTTTAACACTGGTTTGTACGAAAGCTACGGCATAAAAGGAAAACCTCAAGGGCATTATTATGTGGATGGAATCGACGGCCAATTGAAAAAATCAACATCTGCCTATGAACGCCCGCAGCCACATGCTTGTTTCATTTTAAGCGTTAAGGACGATTTAGTAAATGAAGGAGGTATTATGGATTTATGGGTTCGCGAAGCAAGGATTTTTAAATATGGCTCTGGGGTTGGAACCAACTTTTCTGATTTAAGAGGAGCAGGAGAAAAACTTAGTGGAGGTGGGACATCATCAGGGTTGATGAGCTTTTTGAAAATTGGTGACCGTGCAGCTGGTGCAATAAAAAGTGGCGGCACTACTCGCCGCGCAGCCAAAATGGTTTGCCTGGATATTGATCATCCAGAAATAGTTGAATTTGTAAATTGGAAAGTAGAAGAAGAAAAGAAAGTTGCTGCTTTAATTGCAGCGGGCTATCCGAGCGATTATGAAGGAGAAGCTTATAGAACTGTTAGTGGACAAAATTCAAACAATTCTGTTCGTATCCCTAACGAATTTTTTTATGCACTAGAGGAAAATGGTGAATGGAAATTAAAAGGAAGGAAAGATGGTCAAATAATGAAAAAAATTCCTGCACGCGAACTTTGGAATCAAATTTCATACGCTGCATGGCGTTGTGCGGATCCCGGAACTCAATACGACACAACAATCAATGAATGGCATACTTGTCCAAAAGGCGGAAGAATCAATGCATCAAACCCGTGCAGCGAATACATGTTTTTAGATAACACAGCATGTAATCTTGCATCGGCCAACTTGATGAAATTTTACGATACAGAAAATAACACACTCGATGTTGCTGGATATGAATACAATTGTCGTTTATGGACTGTTGTATTGGAAATTTCAGTTTTAATGGCTCAGTTTCCAAGTAAAGAAGTTGCACAATTAAGTTATGAATATCGAACCCTTGGGTTAGGGTATGCTAATCTTGGTACTTTATTGATGGTAAGTGGAATTCCATACGACAGTGAGCAAGCCAGGGCAATTGCTGGCGCAATTACTGCAATCATGACTGGAGTTTCATACAAAACTTCGGCAGAAATGGCCTCTGTATTGGGTGTATTTTCTCGATACAAAGAAAATAAAGAAGATATGATGCGTGTAATGCGCAACCATCGTTTGGCGGCATACGATGCAGATGAATATGAAAAAATAAGTTTAAAACCTCAGGGTTTAAAAGCTGTTTACTGTCCCGATTATTTATTGAAAGCTGCTTGCAAAGCATGGGACGATGCAGTGGAATATGGCGAAAAATATGGTTATAGAAACGCGCAAGCTACTGTTATCGCTCCAACGGGTACAATCGGACTTGTAATGGATTGCGATACGACAGGTGTTGAACCAGATTTTGCATTGGTTAAGTTTAAAAAACTTTCTGGTGGTGGATATTTTAGAATTATCAATCAATCCGTTCCCGATGCGTTGAAACATTTAGGGTACACTGAAAAAGAAACTGATTCTATTATTAAATATGCAGTTGGTGCAGCTTCATTTGCCGGTGCGCCTTTTATCAATCATCAAACATTAAATGAAAAAGGATTTATTGCGGATGAAATTAAACGGTTGGATGCGGCTGCTGTAACTGCATTTGAAATTGGTTTTGTATTTAATAAATATACTTTAGGCGAAGAATGTTTACAACGCCTTGGGTTTACACCAGAACAATACAACGATTTTGAATGGAGTCTATTGGAAGCATTGAATTTTACCGATGAAGAAATTGATGCAGCAAACGATTATGTTTGTGGTACAGGATCATTAGAAGGAGCTTCCATATTAAAAGAAACAGATTTACAAGTTTTTGATTGTGCCAATAAATGTGGTAAAAAAGGAACGCGCTACATTCATGCAAATGGACATATTCGCATGATGGGGGCTACGCAACCTTTTATTAGTGGTGCCATTTCAAAAACAATTAATCTTCCAAATGAAGCAACGATTGATGAAATTGCAGATGCTTATTTATTAAGTTGGAAAATGGGGTTAAAAGCAAATGCTTTGTATCGCGATGGATCGAAATTATCTCAACCACTTAGTACAAAATCAGACAAAAAAAATAAAGTAAATACGACAGAAGAAAAAGCTGTTTTACAAGATTCAAACATTGTAAATCTTGGCGCATTAACTGTTGATGAGTTATTAGAAGAGGTTCAAAAAAGAGTGCAAGAATCTCCCGATACTAAATTGAAAAGAAAATTAGCAACCATTGTAGAACGACGTACATTACCTGCAAAACGTCGTGGATATACGCAAAAAGCAAAAATAAACGGGCAAGCAATTTTTGTAAGAACAGGTGAATACAACGACGGAACATTAGGTGAAATATTTATCGACATGGCAAAAGAAGGTGCAACAATGCGCAGTATGCTTAATTGTTTTGCTATTGCTATTTCTATCGGATTACAGTATGGTGTTCCATTGGAAGAGTTTGTAGAAAAGTTTGTATTCACAAAATTTGATCCTGCAGGATTTGTTGAACATCCAAATATCAAATCCACCACATCTATTGTTGACTTGGTGTTTCGTGCTTTGGGGTATGAATATTTAGGAAGAACTGATTTAGTACATGTACTTGATAAACCCGAAGTGATGAATACCGGAGCGGATGATTGGGACGAAATTCCAACAAATTTGGAATACGATAAATCACCCGAACTTTCAAGTGTTCGAATTTTAGGAAACACAGGAGTTCAACCGCAGAAAGTGCAAAAAATTACACCACTAAAAGCAGAAGTTGTAAGCTTAAGTGCCTTAAGTGCTGCTGCAAAACAAATGCAATCCGATGCTCCACCGTGTAATGTATGTGGGCAAATTATGATGCGTAGTGGTACTTGTTATAAATGTAATAACTGTGGAAACCAAGGTGGGTGCAGCTAATAACAATAGAAGTGAATAAAAAAAATCTCCGCAATTGTCGGAGATTTTTTTTTAGAAATTAATCAATAAAATCTTTTTCTTCTTTTGTGTTGTATTTGCTAAACATTTTTTCAATTGCACCTGAAAACAACGGCATTTTTTCTTTTGCAAAATCTTTAATAATTGTAATTGAATTTACAGCTTGCTCTTCGGTAAGTCCAAGTGCAATTAAACGCGTAATTAAGTCCTTCATAATAAAATAATAATTGTAACAATGATGAATAAAAGACTAAGCCACTTTCAATAAAGTGATTTTGCTTGAATCAAATTTTCTTTTTGAATACTCCATATCCAAGTTGAATGCTTTTTGATTTGTTCCGGGAAGTTCAAACATGGCATCGGTAAAAATACTTTCGCAAATGCTGCGCAAACCGCGGGCTCCTAAACTAAACTCAAGCGCTTTTTCAACCATAAAATCAAGAACTGCTGGTTCAATTGTAAGTGTAATTCCTTCTAGTTCAAATAATTTTTTATATTGTTTTACAAGTGCATTTTTTGGCTCGGTAAGAATGGAACGAAGTGTAGAAGAATCTAACGGATTTAGATAAGTAACTACGGGTAACCTACCCAAGAGCTCCGGAATTAGCCCAAATTTTTTTAAATCGGATGAGTTAACATAACTCAATAAATTATTTTTTACTGCTTCTTGGTGTTCTTTGTCAACATTAAATCCAATGGTATTTGTTTGCATTCTTCTTGCAATTAATTTATCAATACCATTAAAAGCACCACCGCAAATAAATAAAATATTTTGTGTGTTTATTTTAATCAATTTTTGTTCGGGGTGTTTACGACCGCCCTGAGGTGGAACAAGTACATCGGCACCTTCCAATAATTTCAATAAACCTTGTTGTACGCCTTCTCCGCTTACATCGCGTGTGATAGAAGGGTTATCTCCTTTACGCGCAATTTTATCAATTTCATCAATGTACACAATACCGCGTTCGGCAGCTGCAACATCATAGTTGCAAACTTGTAGTAATCTTGATAAAATACTTTCTACATCTTCGCCAACATATCCGGCTTCAGTAAATACAGTAGCGTCAACAATTGCAAAAGGAACATTTAAAATTTTAGCAATACTTTTTGCTAATAAAGTTTTTCCTGTACCTGTTTCACCTACCATTACGATATTGCTTTTTTCAATTTCAACCTCATTAGTTTTTGCTGAAATTGATTTGTGCTGCAATCTTTTGAAATGATTATACACAGCAACTGCCAATACTTTTTTGGCTTCGTTTTGTTCAATTACGTAATCGTCGAGGAATTTTTTTATTTCAACGGGTTTCTTAACTGAGAGGTTGAAATCAGCACCAGGTTTTACATCTTTTACATTTATTTCTTGTTCAATAATTTCACGAGCATGCTCCACACAGTTTTCGCAAATATGGCTTTCCAAGCCTGCAATAAGAATTTTCACCTCATCGCGCTTGCGACCACAAAAAGAACATATCAATTGTGTTTTAGCCATAATTTATTTATGAACGCGTTTTTGTTGTCGTTATTCTCAACAAAATTAAAAAAATCTCTTTAAATCAATTACAACTAATTTAAAGAATAACTTAAAGCATTAGGTTGTAATGTGTTATATTTTTTTTTGAATAGCATCAACAATGCCATAACTAATTGCTTCTTTGGCATCCATCCAATAATCACGATCAAAATCATTCATAATTTGATCGACAGATTTGCCGCAATTTTTTGCAAGAATATTTGCACCAATTATTTTTATTTTTTTAGTTTGAATTGCTTGAATTTCTAAATCGGCACTTACACCTTGAATATATCCACCCAATGATGGTTGGTGAATCATCACTTCGCCGTGCGGATAAATAAATCTTTTTCCTTTTACACCACCGCTCAGTAAAATACTTCCCATGGATGCGGCAAGCCCCATACAAATTGTACTGATTGGACTTTTCAACATTTGCATGGTATCGTAAATTACCATGCCGCTGGTAACTACACCTCCAGGACTATTGATAAAAAATTTTATTTCTTCACCAGGTTTATCGGCATCAAGCAAATGAAGTTTTGTTACAATTTCTTTTGCACTTTTGTCATCCACTACTCCCCAAAGATGGATGCAACGGTTTTCGAAAAAATATTTTTCAAGTCGCTTGTTCAGCATTTGTAAATCATCTCGTTTTTCTGCTCTTTCTTTTTCTTCGTCTTCTTGTTGCGTGTTAAATAAAAAATGCGTTGCCTTCATTTTATATAAATTTATTTTTTAGGAGTTGTCATTAATACTTCATCAATCAAACCATATTCTTTTGCTTCGATAGCTGTCATCCAATAATCGCGGTCGAAATCTTTTTCAATTTGTGCAGGTTCTTTTCCCGAATGATGGCTTATCACTTCATACATTTCGTGTTTTAATTTTTTTATTTCATTTACGGTTATTTCTATGTCGCTTGCTTGACCGCCAATAGCGCCACTTGGTTGGTGCATCATTACTCTTGAATGTTTCAAAGCAGCCCTTTTCCCTTTTGTACCTGCTGCCAATAATACAGAGGCCATCGAAGCTGCAACTCCAATGCAAATTGTAGCTACATCGGGAGAAACATATTGCATGGTGTCGTACAATCCCATTCCGCTGTATACATTTCCACCTGGACTATTTATATACATATTTATATCACGCGATCTATCTGCAGAATCTAAAAAAAGCAATTGTGCCATTACAATATTTGCCACTTCATCATTGATGGGATATCCAAGAAAAATAATTCGATCCATCATTAGCCGACTGTACACATCCATTACTGCAATATTCATTGGGCGTTCTTCAATAATATTTGGAGTGAGCGCAGTTACTAAATGACTGGCATAACTATTTAAAGTATTGCTCGACATACCGCGGTGCTTTACCGCATACTTTTCAAATTCAGTTTTTAAATGCATAATTACTATTTAGAGATTATCTGTTCAACAAATATCTGTCCAAAAAGCAAGCTAACAAAAATTACTGCCACTCCGACATAAATTATTGTAAGTTTTTAAAACAAATTGAGAATGGTTAAGTTTGTTGAAATAAGAGAAAAGAAACAAAATGAGAGTGATTGATTTTACATCATTATTGGGATTTAAACCTAAAACAAAGGAATACGGGATAAAAACCATTACAATTAATTTACCGCTTGAAGGTAGTTTAGAACTTGCACAGTGGCTACATCCACATTCAGGGAAAATAAATATTTTACAAGAAGAAATAAATTGTTTAAAAACATTTATCAACCCCGACGATGTTGTCATTGATATTGGTGCTTATACCGGCGATACGGCAATGCCACTTGCAATTGTAACCGGTACTTCGGGCGCTGTTTTGGCATTGGAACCAAACAAATATGTTTTCAAAGTGTTGGAAAAAAATGCTGCGTTATTGCGACATAAAGGAAATATTATTCCATTGCCATTTGCAGCAACCCCAACCAATTGCGAAATGGAATTTGAATATTCCGATTCCGGATTTTGCAATGGTGGTTTTCACGAAGGCATTAGCAAATGGAAGCACGGCCATGCTTATAAATTGAAAGTAGAAGGCAAAAATTTGGTTGCTTATCTAAAAGAAAACCACTCGGATTTATTATCGCGAATCCGTTATGTGAAAGTGGATGCGGAAGGATTTGATTGCACCGTTTTGGAAAGTATTTCAGAAATTATTGAAACACAAAAACCATTTATTCGTGTAGAAGTTTTTAAACATTCTGATTTAAAATATCGAAATCGTCTTTATAATTTTCTAAAAAACTATAACTATTCTATTCATTACTTTGGTGGATCAACCAATTACAAAGGGCCGCTTATTGAAGAATCCGACTTAATGAATTGGAGTCATTACGATTTGTTCGCAATTCCAAAAATTGATTAATGATGTTTTTTCTGATGCTCTTCTTGCATCTTTGAAAAATCTTCCATGCTTATTTCCACTTCAGTCGCATTTATTTTAGAACTTGCCCACTCCAAAATTTTCTGACTTTGAATGCGGTGATAAGTTTCTTGCATGAATTTTTGATCTTTCATCATTTTGTCCAAATAATCTTTTATCCAAGGTTGGTCTTCATCCATCAATCCCATCCCGCCCATGTAACTAAACAATTGCTGTTTGGCAAAATTGCGCAACTCATCGGATTCTACTTGAATGTTGTTTTCAGAAACGATTGATTCGCTAATCAACGTCCATCTTAATTGAGAAATAAAAGTTGGAAATTCATTTTCAATTTCTTCATCCGTTTTTATTTTTTTCCCTTTTTCAGCATTTTCATCTTGCGTTTTCAACCATTTTTTTAAAAAGGTTTCCGGAAAATCAATTTTGGAATGATCCAATAAATCGTGATAAGCTGCATGCTGTAAATGATTGTTAGATTGTGCATCGCACTGCTTTTGAATTTCTTCTTTTATTTTTTCTCTGAATTCAGTTTCTGATTTTAAATCTAATTGCGGGTAAACTTGTTTGAAGAAATCTTCATTCATTTCTTTTTTCTCCAACAATCCAAGTTTTACAATTACAACTTTAAAATATTTGTCAATTGAAGAAACATCTTCTTTGTTTAAACCAAGATCTCCAACAATCCATTCTCTTTCTTTTTCGTCAAATGCCGATTTTAATTGCAATACTTCGCTGTCGTCTTTTTTTCTACCCATCCATTTTCCGCGAGTAGCTTCTGAAAAATATTTAACAAGTAATGAATTTTCTTTTTTTATTCCACCCTCAACTTCTTCGCCGGATGCTGTTGTTTCAATAAAATTTACATTCAATACATTTTCTTCGGAGGTAACTGTTTCTGGTTCAGTCATATTCCCAAAACGGCTTTGCAAACGAGTTACTTCGTCGTCAATCATTGTATTTGTAACTGTTATTTTATAGCGTGTAAATTTTCCTTTTGCTAAATCAGAAATTACAACCGGCCCTTTTGTTCCAATTTCAAAATGAAAAGTATAATCAGTTGGATTGTTAAAATCTAATTGCTGAAGATTTATATCAATAGGAATCGGTTGTGCAAAAATGTTAAGTTTTTCTTTTTCAAGATAAGCCATCAGTTCACGGTCAACCGAGCGCAAAATTTCATCGGTAAAAATAGAAGCACCGTGCATTTTTTTAATCAAATTGGTGGGAACCATTCCTTTTCTAAAACCTGGAATATTTGCTTTTTTACTGTATTCTTTCAACGATTTTTCATAGGAAGGGAAGTAATCGTTTTTGTCCAATTTCAATGTCAATTTTTCATTTAACAAAGCGATATTTTCTTTTGTAACTGTTGCCATTATTAATAATTATAGTTTGAAATTATTTGAATTTGATAATCTTCGTAGGCAGAAAAAGCAAGTAAATCCTGAGCAATCATACTTTTAAACTGTGCGGGTGGAGGGACTCGAACCCCCATGCCTTGCGGCGCCAGATCCTAAGTCTGGTATGTCTACCAATTTCACCACACCCGCAAAATTGGGGTGCAAAAGTAGGGTTTTTATAATTAAAAATTCAGTTGAAGAATTCGTTTGTTTTTTGTCCAATTGCAGAGAAATTAATTTCTACCTTCATAGCATAAACTGGTTTTATGAAATTATATTTATTACTCATTTCAATTTTTTTTGGTATCTCTTGTTGCAAGAAAAAAGAAATAATAGATGAAAATGAAACGTACAAACCTGTTCAGGTAAATTGCATTCTCTCAAAAAATCTTGATTCAGCAAAACTCTATATCGCTGGCGCATGGAATTGGGTAGAGGAAAAAAGAGTTGACCGAAGGCAGCAAAAATTTATTTACCTGACACCGCAAACAGAAGGTTATTCCCTTGTTATGAATTTTCGAAATGATACAGTCCGTTTTTTTCGGAATAACCAGATAGACTCCGTTTATACATATAAAATATTACTGCAGCATGAAATTACAGGTACAAACTACCCCGAAGACCAAGAACCAGCATTAGTGTTTTATAGGTTGTATGATGGGTTACGTAGTGGTTATGTGCCTTTAAAAATTTGTGAGAATTACTTATTACTTCAACATCAATATGTTTCAAGTGTAGTAGGGGGAAGAATTTGGAAAAAACAATAAATCAAACCAATATGAAGAGAACAATCATTGCACTTTTATGTGCCAGTTTATAGGGGGTTGGTACAGTTGTTTTCACAACTTAAAATCATTGACCGTATGGGTAATATGAAGAAACAGGTTTCTTTTGCATCAACATCAAGAGCGACAATCAATATAAATGAACTGCCTGCCGACGTTTATCGAATTCGAACACTTGTTAATAACAACTGGCGAACGGTAACATTTATAAAACACTAACTAAAAATTTTTATTCAAAAAAAACCGCTCAAAATAGCGGTTTTTTGTCTTTATATAAATGCGTCACAAAATCCATCTTGTTAATTTTGAATGTAATAATTTTTATTATTGGTTGTTGAAAAAACAGGTCGAAAATTAAGCCAACTATTTTTTATTTTCATTTCACAACTATTCATGAAAAAAAGGCTGGGAATTAATTCGTAAATTCGTTAATAATGGAAATGACAGCGCACTTACACAAATACAGTTTGGATGAAGAGCAGGAAAAAAAAATAATTCTGCGCGAATATCGGAGCTTGCTTCGTGCATTAAAATCCAAGCTAAAACCAGCAAGTAAAAAAATGATTCGAGCTGCTTTTAAAATGGCAGCAGAGGCGCATCGAACCATGCGCAGAAAAAGTGGCGAACCGTATATTCTTCACCCGCTAGCTGTTTCAAAAATTTGTGCCGAAGAAATTGGATTAGGCGTTCGATCCACTATTTGTGCATTGTTACACGATACAGTTGAAGACACCGACATTACTTTGGAAGATGTAAAAAGAGAATTTGGAGAAGAGATTGCAAAATTGGTAGGAGGACTTACAAAAATTTCGAACGTAATTGATGTAAATGCATCGAAGCAAGCAGAAAATTTTAAAAAAATATTGCTTACGCTAACCGATGATCCGCGTGTGATTTTAATAAAACTTGCTGACCGACTTCATAATATGCGCACATTGGATTTTATGAAAAAGGAAAACCAATTAAAGATTGCATCCGAAGCAATTTACATCTATGCTCCACTTGCAAATAGAATGGGTTTGTACAATTTGAAAACGGAGATGGAAGATTTGGCGATGAAGTATTTGGAACCGGAAGCATTTAAAGAAATTGTAAGAAAATTAAACGATACCAAACGCGAACGAACAAAATATATAAATGAATTTATCAAGCCAATAAAAGAACAATTAGAAAAAACTGATTTGGATTTTGAAATTTACGGACGTCCAAAACACATTCATTCCATTTGGAAAAAAATGAAAAAGAAGGGCGTAAGTTTTGAAGAGGTGTATGATTTATTTGCTATTCGAATTATTCTAAATTCAGCTCCAGAAAAAGAAAAAGAAGATTGTTGGAAAGTGTATTCACTTATTACAGACCAATACAGTCCATCCACTGAACGACTGCGCGATTGGTTGAGTAATTCTAAAAGTAACGGCTATGAAGCGTTACACACAACGGTTATGGGCCCGCAAGGAAAATGGGTGGAGGTTCAAATCAGAACTAAAAGAATGAATGACATAGCCGAAAAAGGTTTGGCCGCACATTGGAAATATAAAAGTGATGGCACAGAAAATGCCCGAGAGGAAAATAGGTTTGAAAATTGGTTTCAACAGATTCGAGATGTTATTGCGAATCATGATACCGATTCTGTAGATTTTTTACATGATTTTAAAACAAGTTTTCTTTCCGAAGAAATTTATGTGTACACACCAAAAGGCGATGTAAAAATGTTGCCTGTTGGTTCTACTGCACTTGATTTTGCATTTGCAATTCATAGTGCGGTTGGTACAAAAACGATTGGAGCAAAACTTAATAACAAATTAGTGCCACTAAGTCATCCACTTCGAAGTGGCGATCAATTAGAAATTATTACATCCAACAAACAAAAACCTTCGGAAGACTGGTTGAACTTTGTTGTTACTTCAAAAGCCCGAGGTAGAATTCGAGATGCGCTCAAAGAAGAAAAAAGAAAAATTTCAGAAGACGGAAAGTACAGTGTTCAAAAAAAATTGGAAGGAATTGGTGCAGTTTTTCAATCCAACAATATTGATGAATTGGTAAACTTTTATAAGCAAAGTTCTCCACTCGATCTTTATTATCAAGTAGCGGTAAAAAATATTGATCTTAAAGAATTGAAGAGTTTTAAAATTCAAGGCGATAGAATTGAAGCACCGAAACCTGTAAAAATTAAGGAGTCAATTAATGAGCCTATTCCTCATACGTTTTCTAAAAAAGACTCAGAACTAATTATTTTTGGAGAAAGCAGCGACAAAATAGTTTATAACCTTGCCAACTGTTGCAAACCAATTCCAGGAGATGCAGTATTTGGTTTTGTTACCACAGGAAAAGGGTTGACAATTCACCGCACGAATTGCCCAAATGCTGCAAAACTTATGGCCAATTTTAGCCATCGTGTAGTGAAAACTAAATGGGCAAAAAATAAAGAAATTTCTTTTTTGAGTGGGTTAAAAATTGTAGGATTGGACGATGTGGGTGTTGTGCACAAAATAACCAATCTTATTTCTGGCGAAATGAAAATAAATATGGCTGCTATTACTATTGAGGCCAAAGATGGCCTTTTTGAGGGAGACATAAAAATTTTTGTAAATGATAAAGAAGAATTAGACACACTTACATTAAGGTTAAAAGAATTGGAGGGGATTGAATCGGTAGAACGATATGTTACAGAATTGGCGCCTAATTAATTTTTCAATAAATAATAATTCTATTATTTATATTGCAATTAATCGCTTTATTTAAAATTTATTTTAATGTTGAAACTTGACTGTAGAAAGTTAGTAGTATTTTTTTTAGGCACAATTTTTTTTAACATAAAAAGTAGTGCACAAAGTTGTGTTCCTACAGGTAATAATAATGCGGTGTTCAACTACGCGTGTGGTATAAATTGTGATACAATTAGTCTGCGTGTTCCCAATTTAAAAACAACGTCTACTTATGTTTTAGACAATATTCCTTTTAATCCATTCTCGTTTACTGCAACAGGTGGTACTGAGCTTACAGAACTTTATGTCGATGACGAGTTCAGTGGAAAAATAGAACTTCCCTTTAATTTTTGTTTTTACGATTCGATGTTTAGTAAAGTTGTTGTTGGTTCAAATGGACTAATAACTTTTGATACAACAAACGCTTCTTGTGCAAATGCATGGACAATCAATCCACAAATCCCGTATGCGCTGGGAACACAATGTTCAGCTGGATCAACTTATTATCCAAAAGCATCCATCATGGCTGCTTATTCAGATTTGGATCCAAGATTAATAGCAAGTCCCAGTGATCGAAAAATAGAATGGCGCATAGAAGGTGTTTCGCCTTGTAGAAAATTTATTGCAAATTTTTATAAAATTGGGGTTTTTGGAAACAATGCATGTGGATTAAATACACCCAATATTTTTCAAATAGTATTGTACGAATCAACCGGCATTATTGATTTATATTTTGAAAAAAAGACTTGCTTCTCAAGTACAAATACAGGCAAAGCAATTCTTGGAATTCAGGATTGGACAAGGACAAAAGCCATTGCTGGAGCGAATAAAAATGCAACACAATGGAATGCAACAAATGAAGCGTATCGATTTACTCCAAATGGTGGGGCTACACGTTTTCTAAAAGCTGAATTATTTACACTAAGTAATACATTGGTTGCATTAGCTGATACAGCTTCAACTGTTGCTGGTTTGTTGGATATTAATTTTTCAAATGTTTGTCCAGCAGGTAATTCACAACAGTTTATTGTAAAAACTACTTACATGGGTTGTAACGGCCCAGATATTTTTTTAGAATCATTTGATACAATTACCGTAAACAAAACAAACGGACTTAATGCTGTGGCAGTAGTTACCAATATTAATTGCTTAAGTGGAGAAGCGGGCTCAATTACTTATAATGTACCAGCAAATAGTGGCATTCCTCCCTATCAATATTCATTGAATGGAGGGGTGTTACAATTAAGTAACTCTTTTACAGGGCTTGCAGCAGGTAACTACACAGTTTTTGCAACAGATCCAAATGGTTGCAACTCTACACAAAATGTTACCATTACTCGTATAGGAAATATTGGTGTAAGCGTAAATACAATTGCTACTTCTTGCCCGGGAGTTAATAACGGAAGTGTTACCATTACAGCAAATGGTGGGATGTCTCCCTTTCTTTATTCATTAAATGGAGGTTCAGTACAAAGCAGTAATATTTTTTCAAATTTGGCACCTGGTAGTTACAATATTTCAGTTACAGATGCTTTGGGTTGTGTTGGAAATCAGGTAGCAAGTGTATCACAAGGTGCTGGTTTAACTGCAAATTTTACAACTACGGCAACGTCCTGTGCCGCAGTTAATAATGGAAGTATAGTTGTAATACCCACAAGTGGCTCTACCCCTTACCAGTATGCAATAAATAGTGGAACATGGCAGGCGAGTGCGAATTTTAATGGACTTGCAGCTGGAGTGTATTTAGTTTCAATAAAAGATGCGAATAATTGTATTTCCAATTTTAATGTTACAGTTGGAATTAGTGCTCCTTTAAATGCAAATATTATTTTAACAGATGTTTCGTGTAATGGGGGTAATGATGGAGTTATTAATGTTAATATGACCAATGGAATTTCACCCTTTCAGTATTCGTTGAATAATACAACTTGGCAATCGAGTAATGTTTTTAATAATTTAACTGCAGGTATTTATACTGTTTATTTCAGAGATAATAGTACTTGTTTTAATTCAGTTTCTGTAAGCATTACACAGCCACTTGTGCTGGATGCTACTGTAGTTTTTCAGCCAGTGCTTTGTAATGGACAAAATAATGGGGTTATAACTGTTTCAGCTTCTGGAGGGACCGCTCCATTTTTATATTCTTTAAATGGGATCGCTTACCAAGGGAGCAATATTTTTAATGTAGCCGCTGGTTCATATACTGTGTATGTAAAAGATAACAAAGGTTGTATGAAAACACAAACAATCAATGTTACTCAGCCAAATATTTTAGTTGCTAGTTGTACAATTAGTAATGCAAGTTGTGACGGAGGTAATGATGGCGTAATAACGGTATCATCTATCGGAGGAAATGGTGGAAATCAATATTCGATTGATGGGATTAATTTTCAGATATCAAATATGTTTAATGTTGCTCCAGGGAATTATACCGTTACAGTGCGGGATTCAAAAAATTGTACTGGATCACTTGCAGTTTCAGTTGGGCTAAACAATAATTTAACCTTAACACCAGCAACAGATAAAATAATTTGTGAAGGAAGTTCAACTCAGTTAAATGTAACAACTAATGCCACCCAATTTTTATGGACACCAGCTACAGCATTGAGCAATACAATAGTTCAAAATCCAATAGCAAATCCGATAACAACCACTCAATATATTGTTACAGCTACACTTGGTCGTTGTTCGGCAAATGATACAATAATTATAAATGTAAACACAGCACCGATTCCAAATGCAGGATTCGACGGAGATATTTGTTATGGTCAATCTTATTTGATGCAAGGGTCTGGTGGGGTTCAGTTTCAATGGACACCGGCAACTTATTTGAATAATAATATTTTCCAAAATCCTACAACTACACCAAATCAAACAATCACTTATAGTCTAAATGTAGTTGATGCAAACGGATGCCCTTCGTTAATTCAAGATCAAATTTTAGTAAAAGTAACTCCGCCAATTGTTGTTCAAACTTTTCCCAAAGACACAATTGTATATTCCGGAGATCAGTTTCAATTGTTAGCTACATCAATTGCAACAAATTATAATTGGTTACCTCCGTTTGGCTTAAACAACCCAGCGGTTAATAATCCGACATTAACAGTAAATGCAGATATATTATTTACTGTTGTAGCTTCTACTTCAGCTGGATGCAAAGGAGAAGGAACTATAAATATAAAAGTTTACAAAGGCCCAGATATTTATGTTCCAACAGGGTTTACTCCAAATAATAATGGAAAAAATGATAAACTAATTCCTTTTCCGGTTGGAATAAAAGAATTGAAATATTTTAGAATTTATAATCGTTGGGGGCAATTAATTTATTCAACGAATAAATTGCATGAAGGGTGGGATGGAAGAATAAAAGGAATAGAACAAGCCGGTGGCAATACGTATGTTTGGATGGCACAAGGAGTGACAAAAGATGATAAAGTAATTACAAAAAAAGGAACAGTAATATTAATTAAGTAATTTTTTTTATTACTAACATCTTTATTTCTTTCGATTGGATTGCTTTGATGTATTATTTTTGCTACCTCATTTATAATTTACAAATTTATGGTTGATGTAATTCTTGGGCTTCAATGGGGAGATGAAGGGAAAGGGAAAATTGTAGATTTTTTTGCTCCCAATTACGACATTATTGCTCGTTTTCAAGGTGGTCCAAATGCAGGGCATACACTTTATGTGGGCGGAAAAAAAGTAGTATTGCACCAGGTTCCGTCCGGAGTGTTTCACGAAAAAACAGTTAATCTAATTGGGAACGGAGTTGTTTTGGATCCCATTACTTTAAAGAATGAATGCAATACGGTAAAAAGTTTTGGAATAGATCTTAAAAAAAGTTTATTTGTTTCGGATCGTGCACATCTTATTTTGCCAACACATCGAGCATTGGATAAAGCTGCAGAAATTTCAAAAGGCGATCACAAAATTGGTTCTACTTTAAAAGGAATTAGCCCAGCTTATATGGATAAAACCGGTAGAAATGGTTTGCGTGTAGGCGATTTATTAGATAAAAATTTTACAAGTTCTTATATCAAATTGCGATTGAAACATCAGCGCCTGTTGGATACTTTTTCTTTTAATGAAGATATCTCTGTGTGGGAAGATGAGTTTTTCGAAGCAGTTGAATTTTTAAAACAATTGAATATTGTTAACGGAGAATATTTTATCAACAATGGAATTTCTGCTGGTAAAAAAGTATTAGCCGAAGGAGCACAAGGAACTATGTTGGATATTGATTTTGGGACTTTTCCTTTTGTAACATCTTCCAATACAACTTCAGCCGGTGTTTGTTCCGGACTTGGAGTAGCTCCGCAAAAAATTCGTGATGTCATTGGTATTACAAAAGCGTATTGCACAAGAGTCGGAAGCGGGCCTTTCCCAACAGAATTAGATAATGAAACAGGAGAACAATTACGAAAAATAGGATCTGAATTTGGCGCTACAACTGGAAGACCCCGACGTTGCGGGTGGATGGATTTAGTTTCACTGAAATTTGCTTGCATGATTAATGGAGTTACTAAAATTGTAATGACCAAAGCAGATGTTTTAGATTCTTTTCAAGAATTACAAATGTGCACAGCTTATGAAGTGAATGGCAACGAAGTCAAAGAAATTCCTTTCCAATTAGCTAAGTTGAATGTGACTCCAATTTATAAATCTTTTATGGGATGGCACAAGGACACAACCAAAATTTTAAGTGAAGAAAAATTGCCAGAGTCGATGCAATTTTACGTTGAATTTATTAATAAATATTTAGGAGTAAATGTAAAATATATTTCAAACGGACCAGAAAGAGAACAGTTGATTATATTAAAATAAAAAGTAAAAAAAAGTTCAAAAAATTTGGTGATTTAAAATCTTCGATGAAATTTTACATTGAATAATTTATTAAAGCATGACTTTCAAATCAGGAAAATCAAGTACGAACAAATTGGTTTCAACCACAAAGAGCAGCACAAAAAAAGTTGAGTTTGTTTCTTCTAAAACTAAAAAAAAGGAAGAGGTCGAAGATGAAAATTTAGATGATGATATACAAGATCAAGATCCCGACTTTGAAGAATTTGATATCCCTGATTCCAAATCAAACAAATCGCGTGAAAAAAAAGACGATGATGATTTTGAATTAGAAGATGATTTTAATGATTCGGATAATTGGGATGATGATTTTGAAAAAGATAATGATGATTACTAAATTCGTACAGCCTCTCTGCGAGCAGGTTTAACTATTCTATTTTCTTTATTCAAGTTTATTCTTTGTTGATTGTTCTGGCATGGATTGGTGAAATTTGTTCAATAACAAATGCAATGATTCGTTTAGAATTAGCGATCGCTTTGCATTAAATAATTCTAATTTATCAACGGGCAACCGCAATTCATAAAAACCATCCACACTAATTGTTTTATCAAAATTTGGATTGTAACGATTGAATTCAATTGGGCTAATTGCAAGATATTTTGAAATGACAACAGCTAAAAATTTTCCGTTGATTGTTTGAACTTTTGAATTTTTAAATTCTTCTTCAGTAATATTTTTTTCAATTGAATTTAAGTTGGTGAATTCTTTTGCTTCAGCATTTGTTTGCGTTGTAATGCTGCCGTTTCCTTCCATAATATAATGTGTCGCGATAAATTTTTTTACATGATTTCTTGATTCTGCCGGAAGAAAATTTTGCAATTCCCAAAAATTTTTGCTGTTGCTGCGTCGAATGGCAGTATTTACATTTCCCGGTCCGCCATTGTAGGCAGCAATCACTAATAACCAATCATTGTAAATGGAAAATAATTCGTTTAAATAACGAGCAGCAGCATGTGTACTTTTAAAATAATCCGTTCTTTCATCAATAACATTGTTTACGCGCAAACCCATTCTTTTTGCAGTAGCTGGCATAAACTGCCAAGGACCAACAGCACCTGCCCAAGAAACAGCATAAGTTTTTAGATAAGATTCAATAACTGCCAAATATTTTAACTCTCGTGGTAAGCTGTATTGCCCAAAAATTTCATCCATCAAATCAAAATAGGGACGCCCCCAAGTTTTCATATTTTTCAAATTCTTTTCGTGGCGCAAAAAATAATCTTGAACAAAATTTGCTGCTTGAGGATGCAGTTGAACTGTTTCTAATTGGGAAGGGGTGTTTAAAAATAGATTTTTAAACACTTGTTTTGGATCGGTATTAGTGTGTGCCCAGTTGGAATCGAGCAGTGAAGATTGGCAATCTCCTTTAAGAAAAATAATAAGAACAAAAAAGAATGAAAAAAGTTGTTTCATTATTCTTTAATAAAGAAAAAAACTACTTTTTGTGTAGTAGTAGCTAAAATAAAATTCGTAAAAAAATAATCGATTAAGAATTTAGACGATCCTTCTCGGATACACTATCTTCTATTTCTTTTTTAACATTATTTTTGGCATCATTAAATTCGCGAATACCTTTTCCCAATCCACGCATAAGCTCAGGGATTTTTTTACCGCCAAATAATAAAACGAGAATTAATAGAATTACAATCCATTCTGTCATTCCGATGTTTCCCATATTGATAATTTTTACTAGTTTGTAATATTAAATCAAAGGTAGTTGTTCTAAAATAAAAAAGCGAAACTCAACTTGTTTTCGCTTTTTTATTACTTTATGTTAATTTTTTATTTTGCAGTTTTTTTATTTACAACAACCCGCTTTTCACGAATTCTTGCACTTTTACCACTGCGGCTGCGCAAATAAAATAATTTAGCGCGGCGTACCCGACCTACTTTATGTACTTCAATCGATTCAATGTTTGGCGAAAAAAGCGGAAAAAGCCTTTCAACACCTACACCATCGGAAATTTTACGAACTGTAAAACTTGCCGTTGCTCCGTTACCTTGACGTTTGATAACATCGCCTTTAAAACCCTGGATTCTTTCTTTTGTACCTTCGATAATTTTATAATTAACGGTGATATTGTCGCCAGCTTTAAAGGAGGGAAGCTCCTTTTTTGTGGTCAATTGTTCGTGTATAAATTTTAGTGCACTCATAGTTCAATCTTTAAAATTGGGTCGCAAAGATAATTGTCGGCAACCGATTAAACAAATTTCGATGGTTTAATATTGCTAAATTTGTTTAATGGTATCTGTCGAAAGGCACGCCTAGCTACTAATGTTTTCAAGGAATGATTAGTCATCTCCATCATCTTCTTTTTCGTCACCTTGTTCTTGCGTTGTTGTTGTTACGTTGTTGATTTCTGTGTGTCTAATTTGGCCACCTAAATAACCTGTTCTTGCAACTAAGCCGAAACTAATTAAGGAAGTAAATAAAACCACAAAAGCTATTTTCTTTGTCAGAGCCGACTTTCTTAAAGTTAGGAAAAGTCCAATAATAGACGCAACACCAAGTATTATTAATGATATTAATGCAAAAACTGCAAAGTCTTCATGTAACTCAATTGTACTTTCTGCAATTCCTTGAATTTTTTCTACTGTTTCTTCGGCTCCTTCACCAGTCAGGTAAGCAATGCCAGCACCAAGTGCAGAAATTATGAAAATGTAGTAAGCTGCAATTTTTGTTTGAATGCTTTTTGCCCAAAGCCCGATTATTAAAACAAGTACACCAAAAAAAGATCCAAAAATTGGGAGATGGGTTATCGCTAAATGTAAGTGTGTCTGATTCATAAATAATAAAATTTTACTCGAAGGTCAGCATATATAATCCGATGAAAAATGATTTATGTCATCAAAGAACATAATTTTTATGGGCGGTCAATTATTACTGCTAACGGTTTGATGCAGTAGGGTATTTTTTAACACAAAACGATGCATTTAGATAGATGGTGATGTTGGCGATTCGGTTATATTGTCGCCAATATTTCCATTATTTTTTTTTCTTTTTCTGAAATTATTTTTAAAATATCTGAAGCTTGTTGAATATATTTTAATTCTCTCGTTTGACTTACTTTTTCAAATAATTGAGAAACTGAAGTCCAAAGCTCAGCAATTTCTACAAATGCTTCGAATCCAATTTTTAGTTTGTCAAGTTTTAGCAAGTCGTAACTTTCTTTTAAAAAATCTCGGTATAAGTTTCTAAATAATGCTCCACCTGTTCCTGCTTTCTCCATAAGCATTGCAGATGTTTTAAAGTCATTTTCAATGTCTTTACTTGTCTTAAACCATTTAATTATTTCAGAACTTGTTTTGTAAATTCCTTTGTAACCAATATTTGTAATTGGCGGATTTATATGTTCAGTTGCATTATTTCTAATCGCAGTAGTTATTACATTCTTTAAGTCAAATGTTTTGTTAGTTTTACGCAAAGTGTAATACAAATTTTTAGAGGACATTGGTCCTTTTTCTGCTCTTGCTAATGCTAAACTTTTCAAAGTTGTTTTCACTTGTCCACCTTGTTGTTTTGTATCCACTAAAAAAGCGTTTTCGTTGTCATAGCCGTAAAGTGCAACATAATGTCCTGCAAAATGAAATGGTCGTGAAAAATATTGTAAATGAAAACAGTCTAATTTTAAGCCTACCACTATTCCGTTGTCAATAAGTTTTTTTACATTATCCCAAGCCTTTTCGGTTGATGAAGTTTCTTTTACGGTCAATTCAAGGTTTAGATTTCGTGCAATATTTTCAGTCAAAACGTCTGGTTTAACTCTTCCTCCAATGAAAGGAAAATTCATTGATTTCATATTCCAAAAGATAAATCCAAGTCCTTCGCCCAAACCAAAAAGCATTGGTTCGGTAAGTTCAATTCCGATTTGTCGCAACAAAGTTCCTGTTGCCGTCGTTTCGCAATGTTGCCCGTCAAATGGTTTTGTTTTTTCTATTCTCATTGTCTACCGTGATATTGTTTTAACTGATTTTTATTGGTTCCTTGTTTTAAAAGTAAGATTTTTTTTTGCCAAAAAAGCAAAGGTGCCATCACATTTGATGGCACCTTTCACTTTCGGTTATCAAAATTATAGGTTAAATATTAATTTCATACTTATATTTCTTCCCATATTAAAAATTCCGTTTCTACCTGTCAATGGATTTTGTGGTGCATATTTCAGTTTGCTTAAATGACTTTGATAAGCTACGTTAGCTAAGTTTTCCGCACTAATATAAATGCTCAAAAAATTACTTCGGTTAAATGCTTTTACGTTACCACCAAATCCTGCACTTAACAATGAGTATGCTGGAGTTTCTGTTTCGGTTTCGTATGCTTTAAAAAATTTATCTTGTTGAAAGTAGTAGTTGATACTAAAATTTATGTAAGTATTAGTTAAGTATTTACCCACTTTCTTAAACTGTGCTTTCAATTCTCCTTTGTATTTGGATGCAGGAATAAAAGGTAAATATTTAGTGCTGTCTGGCTGGTTGTTTTGCGTAGCTTGAATAAAAGAAAATGAATTTTCGATATGCAACCAATCAAATGGATGAGGGTGAATATCTAAATAAATTTCTCCACCAATTAATGTTGCATTCCCTTGCGTAAACTTATAAGCTGGTGCGGGGTCGGCTGGGTCGGGTATTGAGTCGCCACCAAATGAACTTGTTAGTTTTTCCGAAAAAATGTAGTTAGATATAAAGTTTGTAAATGGTGTAAATTCAAACGAAATGTGGTCGGAATTCAAAAAATAGGCAAGGTCAATTTGATGACTAATTTCTGGCTTTAATTCTGATGTGCCATACTCAAATCTCAAAGTCCCTTCGTGTCGTCCGTTGGATGCAATTTCAGAAATGTTTGGAGCTCTAAACCCTCTTGATAAATTAATTTTAATGGTTGCTTTTTTATTAATTTGATAAGTCAATCCAGCACTTCCCGAGTAACTACTATAATTCCTATTGAATGATTTGAATTTAATATTTGTGTTAGTGTTTTCAACGCTTGTAGGAACTCCCAAGCTATCTAAAATTAATTGTTTTGTACTTAAGTTTCTGTTGTCGAAACGTACACCTCCTGCTAATGTGAGTTTGTTAAATGTTTTTTGAGTGAATACAAAACCGCCAATATCAAAAAGATTGTATTCTGGAATTAAGAATTCTAAACCCTTATTTGTGTTATTTTGTTGCATTCCGCTAACACCAATCGAAGTTTCCCAACCTTTCATTTCGACTAAATTGTATCTTAAGTTGTAGTTGAAAGTATTTAAGTCGAAAAATAAAGCCTTGTCATTTTGATTTAATACATCGCCAAATTCCTTTCGTTTATTATTTTGGTACCCTAAATCTAAATTGATAGCTCCTTTTTCAAGTATGAAATAGTTATTTGTGAGAACTTTCAAATGGTTTACTTCTTGATGTGGAAAACCTATTTTATATCCGCTTAAATCATTTGCAGTTGCTGAAACTTCATTTGTAGAGCCACTTCCGTCTGGTGTTTCAAAAATAAATCTACCTACGCTGTCTCTATCACCTTCAACCATATTTAATATAGTGTTGAACGTGTTTAAATTCAAATGCGAATAGCCCCATTTTTTGTTTACTCCTAAAAACAGACTTCCGTTATACTCTTTAAATCCTGAGTTGTAAACTTTTTCGTCGTATTTATTTTGATAATTCCCTACAAATTTGTTGCTAAATCTACCAAGCCATTGAATACCATTTTTGTTTCCTGCATTTGAAAGGGAATAGCCGATTAAGTTATTATTGCTTTGATAATTTGAAATAAGTTGTGTTTTGATTTGGTCAATATGTGGTGCTTTAGGCGAAATAAAATTTAAAACGCCAGCTATTCCGTCTGAGCCATACATCAAACTGCCGGGTCCTTTTACAATTTCAATTCTGTCAATTGAATACTCATCAATTTCAATTCCATGTTCGTCACCCCATTGTTGCCCCTCTTGACGAATACCGTTGTAAAGAGAAATAACTCTATTGTAGCCAAGTCCTCTTATTGTTGGTTTGGAAATTCCTGCACCAGTGGTAATTTGGTTAACGCCAGGAACATTTTTTAAAGCGTCTATCAAATTTGTAGAGCTGTTTTGATTAAGAACACCAACATCAATAGGTTTTATGATAATCGGACTTAATTTTAATTCGGTAGAACGGGTAACGGCTGTAACTACAACTTCATTTAATTCTGACACAGATTGACTTAATAAAAAATTTAAAACGGTGTCTTTGCCAATGTAAACACGATCTACTCTTTTTTTATAACCTATATAACTTATTTCAATAAGGTAATTCCCTGTTTTTATTTTTTCTATTTTGTAATTCCCTTCTTTGTTTGTGGTAGCACCAGTTTTTAGATCGCTGATATATACTGTTACTCCCGTTAGATTCTCTTTTGTTTCTTCGTCTTTTATATTGCCCGATATGTTATTTTGAGCAACAATATTTTGAGATATGAAAATGAATACAACTATTGTATAAATGAATTTTAGTTTCATCTTGTTTGATTATTAAAATTAAATAAATGAACATACAGGACAATCAAATTTGTCCTATAAAAATACTAAAGGATAAAAAACGAAAACGAAGGAGGTCCTCTGTTAGAAAAAGTAGAGGGAACTTGTAAATAATAATTTTCCGAAACTTGTAAATAGTTTCCTCTGAGTTCTTTTCGGAAATATTCAGTTAAAAAGGGTTGAAAAGTATAGGGAGAAACAGTATGATTGTCGCACAGCCAACATTTTTCAGATATTTTACTTATATGAGTTTTATGTGTACAGTTGTCGGTTTTATATGAATAGTAAATAGTTTTTTCACAAGGGGTTGCTTTTTCGTATGAGACAATGGCTGATTGGTGGTGGTGAAATAAAATAGAAGGACTGTTACTGAATAAATAAATCAATAACAGTAATAGTACTTTAAATGTTATGTTGTTGTGCTTCTTCAAAATTTGCAAATGAAACAAGGGTGTAAAAGTAGCAATATTTATGAAGACGTAAATTGTAATTCAAAGATTTAACAAGTTGTTTAATATTTCGGCGGGTACGATGGAGGATTTATTAATATTAAAGTTTTATAGAATGAAATTAACTACTGTTATCTGGAATAAAATTTTGAAAAGAGTTGATTTAAAAGATTCTTCTTTTGTCATTTTTTCTTTGAATCCATTTCTTTAATGCTGTCTTTTTTTACATTTTCTGCAATTCTGAATGCTACAATTTTATTGATTAAATCAAACGGAATTGGTTTGTCCAATGGAAATTGAATGCTTCCTTTTCCGGAAGTTTTGTAAAAAGAAAAATCTTTTTCAAATGCTTTATTGGCTTTTGGAACGGGATAAACGCCGATATGCTTTTTATAACCCGCAAAATAAATTACAAACCGTCCATTTAATTTAAAAGCCGGAATACCATAACTAATTACTTCCTCCGCACCGGGAATGAATTTAAGAATGGAAGCACGAATTTGTTTTAAAATTTTTTGAGTTGTGGAAGGAAGTTCTGAAACATATTGTTTAAAGTTGGCTGGCTTGGTTGGATTCACTTAATTATTGTTTCTTGCTTCTAAAATAGATTATTTTTGTCCGAATGAAAATAGAATTGAAGTTAATTTCAGTTGATTTGTTGAAGCAGTATTGCAAACAGGTGGATAAGAATTTGTCAAAAAAATTTGACAAACTGAAAGATGCTGAAATATCTACCAAGGCATTTAGTTTCTACACTTCGGTTTCAGCTATTGCATCATCACGAATGGAAGGAGAACAAATGGAAGTAGACAGCTACCTCAAACATAAAATGCTGAACATAAAATACCAGCCAGACCTTGTGCAGAAACCCAATGATTTATACAACGCTTATTTGTTTGCACAGAAAAATAAATTGACCAAAGCCAATTTTTTAAAATCGCATACCTTGCTTGCAAAACACTTGTTGCCAGGGGCCCAGCGAGGTGTAATGCGAACAAGCAACATGGTAGTAATGGAGCATAAAACAGGGTGCATACAATACGAAGCGGCACTTGTTACAGATGTAAAAAAACATTTTGAATTGCTTTGGAAAGACATTGCCACATTGAAAAAAGAAAAATTTACACATCGGGAAGTATTTTATTTCGCTGCATTTATTCATATCGTGTTCGTAAACATTCATCCGTTTGAAGATGGCAACGGCAGAGCAGGAAGATTGTTAGAGAAATGGTTTATAGCAGAAATGCTTGGAAATAAAGCTTGGTTTCTGCAAAGTGAATTAAACTACTACAAGCATATAAATGACTATTACAAAAATCTAAACCGCTTAGGAATGTTTTATGAGCAATTGGATTATAGCAAAGCACTTCCATTTTTACAGATGCTTCCCAGTTGTTTGAACTATAATTAACGTGTAATACTCCGAAAGTGAATTGATAGGAAAAATAATTGATACTGGTTTTCAAACCCTTCCACATATTGTATAAAATTGGCC
>SXGR01639758.1_pt1 | contig 132543 bp, 103 predicted proteins | sample 3174711 | NCBI WGS metagenome assembly SXGR01 (sample SAMN11356860, study PRJNA531348) | freshwater metagenome | isolation source: freshwater sample F1-60 | place: China: Fuxian Lake, Yuxi | collected 2017-12-25 | reverse complement strand
GATCGCCACCGGCGCCGGCGCCAACAGCCGCCAGTCGATCGGCACCGTCGTGCTGGGCGGCATGCTTGGCTCCACCCTGGTGGACCAGCTGGTCGTGCCGGTGCTCTTCGTGGTGATCGAAAACATTCGGGAGCGATTCACAAAGAAGAGTGCGTGACCGCGCGTGGGGGTGCGGCGTCGCGTCGCGGCGGGGCGGCGTCGGGGCGGCGTCGGGGCGGCGGCGGGGCGGCTGCGGCGGGGCGGGAGGGGTGTTGGGGCGGGGCGGGAGGGTGTTGGGTGGCTGATCGAGCTCGGCGCGTTCCGTGCTTGTGCCGGTGATAGAGACGCACGCGCGATCTGGGCACGCCCATGAACAAGGCACACGTCGGTATGCATTGGGCTCGAGCCGTCCGCGCCCTCTACGATGCGGTTCGATGACCCAAAATGCCTTGACGGGGGAAAAAGTGAGGGATTTTCCACTCATTTCCTCCCCCGTCAAGGCAAAAAGGCAAATGAACCACCTGCGCCAGATCCCGCGGGCCTAGAACCGCCTGCGCCAGATCCCGCGGGCCCTGAACCGCCTGCGCCAGATCCCGCGGGCCTCGAACCACCTGCGCCAGATCCCGCGGGCCCTGAACCACCTGCGCCAGATCCCGCGGGCCGCGGGCCCTGAGCCACCTGCCCAGGGCCCGATGTCCAGGCCAAGTCCTACCTGACGTCCCGCCCGCCCGCCACGTCAGTGATCTCCGGGTAGCCGTGGCCCTTCATCTCGCCGGCATCCAGCCTGCGGATGTAGTCCTTGTACGCGCGCATCGCGATCGGCCCGAAGATGAGCATGATCGGGATGTTGGCCCAGAGCATGACGCCCGTGCCCAGCGCGGTGAAGGCATCCAGTTCCGCATCGGTCTTGATGAACCCTGGGATGCACGCCACCAGCACGGCAGCACAGTAGACAAACTTGTAGGGGAAGACCCACTTGTTGCCGGCCAGGAAGACGGTGGCCTGCTCGCCGTAGTAGCTCCACGAGATGATCGTGGAGAGCGCGAAGAGCCAGGAGGCCAGCGTCACGATCCACATGCCCATCCCGGGAATCGCTCGGTCAAACGCATAGCCCGTGAGGCTGGAGCCGGGGAGCGAAAGATGGATTTCGGGACCGGCCACGACGGGGGCCGTTTCGGACTCGTACGGCTCCCACTTGATCAGTAGGGCGTCACCGTCGCCCTCGCCGTGGTGGACCTCGCCCATCACGCGGTGCAGGTCGCGCCCAGTGTTGGGATCGACATCGCCAGTCACCAGCACGAAGAGTCCATCGTTGTCGCGCCACACATTGGAGATCGCGGCTTCCGCACCAGGTTTGGCGGGGAGTTCGGAGGTGCTTGGCACCCACGCGCCCGGGATCGGCTGTCCGTCGTCGCCGTGCGCCTGGACCATGCTCGGCGTCGTCGCAAACATCGCCGCGGCGGGTCGATTCCACGCTCCCGACACCATCACGACCATCGCCGTCACGGTGCACACCACCAGCGTGTCGATGAAGGGTTCCAGTCCGGCCACCACGCCCTCGCGGACGGGTTCGTCGGTCTTCGCAGCGGAGTGCGCGATCGGGGCGGACCCCTGGCCCGCTTCGTTGGAGAACAGTGCGCGCTTCATCCCCCACAGGAAGGCGTATCCGAATGTGCCGCCCAGGAAGGCGCCCTCGGGATTGCCCGATTCGCCTCCCAGCGCGGGTGGCAGGCCGCACAGCACGATGGTCTTGAGGACCGCGGGAATGGCACCTGCGTTCATCGCGAGGATGACGACGGCGGCGATGAAGTACAGCCCGCACATGAATGGCACGAGGCGTCCAGTCACGGAGCCGATGCGCTTGATCCCGCCGATGATGACGGCGGCCGTCAGCACCGTGAGGATGACGCCCACCACCAGCGACGACATCGACGGGACATAGGTCGCGGTGATCTTGGCCACGTTCCAAGCCTGGAACATGTTGCCGCCGGTGAAGGTGGAGATGATGACCGTCACGCAGAAGATCGCGCCGAGCGTCCATCCGAGGGGCGCCAGGGCGGGCGAGATCTTGGCCAGCCCGTTCTTGCAGACCCACATCGGTCCTCCCTGTGGGTTCTCTGGGTCCGAGACATCCCGGAACATCATCGATTGCGTCACCTCGGTCAGCTTGAGCGCCATTCCCACGGCGCCCACCACCCACATCCAGAAGATCGCTCCCGGTCCGCCCAACGACACCGCCACGCTCACGCCCGCGATGTTTCCAAGCCCCACCGTTCCGGAAAGCGCCGTCGAGAGCGCCTGAAAGTGGTTGATCGCTCCCGGATCGTCCTTGCGGTCGTACTTGCCTCGGATCACGCTCACCCCGTGCGTCAAGGCTCGATACTGACTGAATCCCGACCACAACGTAAAGAGCACGCCTACGCCAAGCACCACATACAGCACGAAATCGTGCCAGAGCACGCCGTTGATTGCGTCGAGCGCATGCATGAACGATTCCATCGGTCGGTTGCCTCCAGCGGGAGCGTGGCCTGCCTCGCCGTCCCGACATCAACTTGATGCCGATCGACCGCGGGGCGGAGGGAATATAGACCGATGCCCGATGGGTCGACTCCGGTGATCCGCGAGCCGGCGACTCGGATCACTGGGAGCCGCGCCCGCCCCCAAGAAGACTGGAACTGCCCAATCGCAAATGTGGAAACTGAAATGCGGAGATGGGTGGCGAGCCACCACCAATCTCCGCACTTCACGTGAGTCCCGCAGTCAAGCGGGTGATCCAAGTTGCCCGCGGACCCGCCTGGGATCAGCGACGCGCGCGCCGTCGACCCAGGCCCGCCACGGCAAGGAGCGCCATGGCGCCCGGGGTGGGGATTGGGACATAGGTGCCGGGCGTGTCGTTGGTGCCCAAGGCGAAGGCGCCAATCTGCCAGGCGCCGTAGCCGTCGCGGTAGACGTGGCCGGGGACAAACGTGCCGTCGGGGCCGACCGAGGCGGCGCCGTAGTAGCCGTCACCTGCGCCGGGGAGCACGACCAGCGAGACCGAGTCACCGAGGGAAGACCAGTAGGACGCATCCATGATGCGGTCGTTGTTCGTGTCGATGTCGCTGCCGATCGCGCCCGAGAACTCGTAGACGAGCATGAACGTGACGTTGTCGGAGTTCTCGAAATTGAGGCCCGTCGCGCCAAACACGCCGCTGCTGGCGAGTGGGTCGATTGACTGCGTGAATGTTGACTCGGTGCCGACGAACACGCCGTTGGAGCCGAACGACAGGCCGTTCAGGTTCACGACGTTTTCGATGTAGCCGAATGAGTCGGCCGAGGCGTCGCCGACGGTGATCAATGACCAGCCATTCAGTGAAGCTCCGGCATCGCCGTAGATCTCGAAGAACTCATCATTGTCCGAACCGCTCTGGTCGATTCGGATTTCCGTCAGGATCGGCGAGACGGTGGTGGCGAACGCGGTGGGCGCGACGAGAACAGCGCCGGATGCCGCGACGATGGTGAGGGTCAGCGTTGAAGGGGACATGGAGGGACTCCTGGGGCGGGGGAACTGGGGAAGCCACGGCTCGTGCCGCGCACACATCGGCTCTCCAAGCCGACGCCCGTTTCCGATCCTCCAAGACCTGTCGTTCAGCCCTTTCCCAGAACCCCTCGAAGGCACAGCGTGCCCTGAATGGCTGCTCAACGATATCACCGGATCGGCCCCGAGCAACCGAAGTCCGGAAAGTCGGCAAAGATCTCACAAGACCGCGGTCCGGCAGACCGGCCCCGCATACCCGTTCCGGCAGACCTGTCCCGGCAAAGACCACCCCGGCAGAACGCCGGTCTGGCGGTCCAGAAGCGGACCTAGAGCAGTCCTCCGTCCGGTCGAGCCGGTAACAAACCCTCGAGGTCAGGGATTGCCGGTGAGGTTCCCAACGGGTGCCGCATTGAGCGTGCTGGGGGTGTCCATCATCCAGATCCGCGCCCAATCATCGCGAAGGCCGCGGCGGTCGAGGTCCTTGATGTTGGAGTCGTTGAGTTTGTAGCCGTCCCAGGTCTGGAGAAGGCCATCCATCTCCGGGGAGAGGTTCTTGGACACCACGGTCCACGATGCCATGTAGTTCGAGCTGCAATCGGCATTCGCGGCGGCGATCCGCGCGTCGAGAGCCCGGGAATAGGTGTAAATGACCTGTCCCTCGGGGTTCACCAAGCCAAGCTGATTCTCCCGCTCAACCTCCATTTCCGCGCGGACAGATTCCAGTTGAGCCCGAATCGGCGGCGAAAGTTCAGTGAGGCGCTTGTCCGTGGTGGGGAGGGCGAACCAGTCCGTCGGGAGCGGCTTGCCACCACTCAGTTGCGTCGCGGTCGGTTGGGTTTCGCACCCAATCCCGGCGAAGGAGACGGCCAGAAGAGCGATGGACAGGGTGGTACGCATGGTGGGTTCCGAGTCGGGGGAGTGTAGCAGTGGGGGGGGGTCGGGCCCGTGTGATCCGGAGGCGTGTGGACTAGGCGCCCACGACGCGCGGGCCTGCGCCCGACGGGTCCGGCAATGTGACCCCCGCCGCCCGGACCGCGTTTCGGGTGTCCACGACCATTTTCGCGTGCTTGACCACGGCCGCGTAGTCCACGGCGTCGTGGTCGGTCACGATCACCACGGCATCGGCCGCAGCGAGCCGCTCGGGGGTCAACGCCTCGCTGTGCAGCACGATGTCATGGTCGCGCATCCGCGGGAAACGCGGGATGTGCGGGTCGTGGTAGCCGACTCGGGCGCCGCGCTCGATCAGGAACTCGATGATTTCGGCGGCGGGAGTCTCGCGGCCGTCGTCGATGTTCTTCTTGTAGGCCACTCCCAGCACCAGGACGTCGGCCCCCTTCACGGCCTTGCCGTGGTCGTTGAGCGCGGCCTGCACCTTGTCGACCACCCAGTGCGGCATGTTGGTGTTGATCTCGCCGGCGAGCTAGATGAAGCGAGTGGGCAACCCAACCTCCTTGGCCTTCCAAGTCAGATAGAAGGGGTCGATGGGGATGCAGTGCCCACCCAGCCCCGGACCTGGATAGAAAGGCATGAAGCCGAATGGCTTGGTGCTGGCGGCAGCGATGACTTCCCAGATGTCGATGTGCATCCGGTCAAAGACCATCTTGAGCTCGTTGACCATCGCGATATTCACGCAGCGGAAGATGTTCTCCAGGAGCTTGGCGGATTCAGCAACCTCGGCGGTGGAGACCAGGTGCGCCGATGCGACGATCCGCTTATACAGCTCGAGGGCGATCTGGCCACTGACTGGATCGGTGCCACCCACCAGCTTGGGGATGACCGCGGCGCTGCGGCCCGCGCTTCCCGGATCCTCGCGCTCGGGGCTGTACGCGAGGAAGTAGTCCTCGTTGCGCTTGAGTCCGGTGGCGTCCAGGATCGGACCCATCTCGTCACGCGTCGTGCCGGGATAGGTGGTGCTCTCCAGTACCACCAGTTGCCCCTTGCGAAGGGTCTTGGCCACCAGCCGCGTGGAGTCCAGGACATAGGTCAAGTCCGGCTCCTTGTGCGCACCCAGCGGAGTTGGCACGCACAGCAAGATCGCATCGGCGCGAGCCAACGCACTGGCATCCGTCGTTGCCTCGAACGATCCCTGCGACTTCAGGCGGTCGAAGAACTCCTGCCCGAGATGATGAATGTAGGGTCGACCAGCCTTGATGGCGTCGATCTTGGACTGGTCGATGTCGTAGCCGATGACCTGGTAGCCGGCGTCGAGGACGGCACGCGCCAGCGGGAGGCCGACGTATCCCAGGCCAACGATGCCGATGATCGCCGACTTCGATTCGATGCGGGAGCGCAGTCCGGAAGCAAGCTCGTCCATTGGGGCGGGGAGGTTACCTGCAGCAGGCCAGCCTTGCGGGATCGGACCGGCGCCTCGCCACGGGGCGAGCTGCTACGGCTGCGGCAGCGGGAACCCGACCAAGAGCGTGGATGGCACCGGTGGGTACTCAAGCTCGACGCGGAATCCGCGGAACTCCTCCGGCGCGTATCCGGTTCGCGACGCGAGGAAGGCCACCAACGCCGGGTACTCCTTCATGTGCGTGGTCGCTACCGAACTCGGAGTGCAGGAAATGCTCACCACCCTCGGATCGAGGGGGAGCCGAACGCTGTCCCGGCGGGGACCGGCTGGTGGCAGGGGCCCGCTGGGGGTCAAGTAGACATCCGCCGTTGCATCGTGATGCCGACAGAAGCTGCGGTGGACAAAGACATCGACCAGGGTGCATTCTGAAGGCAGGCTGATGGCGGTGGAGAGTTCCATCCGCTCATCCGGTTCCGACGCGACAAACTTCGCCAGTCGGCGGAAACGGCTCCCGAACACCAGGTCGCGCTCGGCTGCTCGGCCGACTGGTCCCGTAGCCAGCGCCAGCTGGGCAGACTGGGTGCCGGCGGTCTTCTGCAACTCGTCCGCGGAAATCGTGGAGAACTCGTCCAAGAGCCACGACGAGGGATCCGATCCGTCGGATGAATCATCGGTGAGTGGGAACTTGCCGCTGATCGGTTGATCAGGATGGGACCCGGAACCTCCGGTGCTGGTGGTGAAGAGCGGGAACATCACGTTGGGTCGCAGACGCCGGATTCCAAGCACGCCTGCCGCGACGATGGCGTCGATCTGCACTCCGTCTTCCGTATTGGGGAAGAGGAACTGGGCTGCGATGCGGACCCGAACCTGGACGCCGTAGATACCGCTGTTCCCGCGAAACGCCAGTCGGCGGGCCTGAGCCAGGTCGCTGTCAGACCGCATCCCATCGATGAAGACTTCCAGTTCGCCGCGATCCTTGACGACGCGGCCGAGCAAGGTCCGCGCGGCGGAGTACGCCGTTCGGACAGAGTCAATCGCGGCCGCGTTGGTCGTGTGCGATTGGAGTCCCTTGAGGAGCAACTCCATCCCTTCCGGCCCAGGGAGGAGGCCCACGGCCTCGTAGGGATCAGTCGATCGCAGAATGCGAGCCACCTTCCAGGTGAGGTTTTTGTTGAGGCCGTATCGCCGGGATACTTCCTGGGGCTTGTCAGCAGGAGCACCAACATCCGCGAACAACGCGATCAGGGAGCCACGGAGACGCCCGATAACACCATGAATGGCGATTTCGGCATCCAGTTCGGCGGACTTGATATCTGTCGTGGGATTCATTGGGAGAGGCGGCTTCCTGTCGCCACCAACAATCTAGCGCGAGAATGCGATCTGGAAAGTTTTTCCACGATTTTCCTCAGGGAAAGTTGTGGAGAGCCGAAACTTGTGTCACCATGTTCGTGCCCAGACGAGTCCATTTCGTCATTGTCCACCCTCCAATCCAAGGAAACCACCGATGAACTCCACCACCGTCCTCGCCTCCGCCCTCGTTGCCGGACTGACCAGCGCCGTGTTCGCTGGCGCCGGTGCGCAATGGGACTTCGTTGCCAGCACCGCCGACGCCGGCGTGCCATGATTCCCCCAGTATGTGTGGGTCCCCAACCAGTTCGGGAACCCGACCATCGCCGATGACGGAAGCATGTACTTCACCGGCAAGCTTGGTGGCGCCGATGTCACGACCGCGAATGCTCGCGTCATCCTCTTCGGCCAACCCGGAGCGTTCCAGCTGTGTGCCCGTGACGGCTCCGCGGTCCTCAGTGGCGGCCCGGATGGCGCAGTCTTCAACTTCTCGTCGGGCGTCAACGGGCTGAACTCCTCAACCACCGGCGCGCCGAATGGATCGTGTTTCATCTCCGGAAACATGAATGGCGGTGGCGCGGTCGCTGCCGACGACACGATGTGCTGGGTCGGCGCCCCCGGCTCCTGGAGCCAGCTCGCCCGAGAAGGCCAGGCCGCTCCCGGCACCGCCGGGTGCACGATGTCTTCCTCGATGTCCCTGTCGTCGATGAAGGTAAACAACAACGGTCAGGTGCTGATCTACAGCACACTCGCTGGAGGGGACTCCACCACGACCAACAACAAGGCGATCTTCCGCGCAGGTCCCACCGGCATGGATCTGGTGTGCCGAATGGGCGACGCGGTCCCCGGGGCGGTGGAAGGCACGGTCTTTGCCGCACCCGACTCCTTCAACCACTACATCAACCACGATGGCGACCTGGTATTCACGGCCACGCTGGCGGTCGGCACTGGCGACGGCACGACCGATGGCGAGGACCTTGCTGCGGTTCTTGGTGCGTGGGGCAACTGCCCCTGACGCCGACGGCGCGCCGATTCGGATTCAGCGATCATCCCCAGTTGCCGAGCACGGTGGCCAGGTCGCCACCGTCCACGGAACCGTTGCTGTCGAAGTCGGCTGCGCATCCGCTGCACGATCCCCATGATCCAAGGAGCGCAGCCAAGTCGCCGCCATCGACATCGCCATCGCAGTCGACATCACCGGCGGTGCAGCTGCCGCCACCGCCTCCAGCCGAGCCCACGCCTTGTTCCCAGACGGGCCCAAGCGACGAACCCTGCGGATTGCCGGCGCTGAGGGTGACAACCTGGGCGATTCCCTTGTTGAAGAGATCAGCCATCCATACGGATCGAGGTCGAGTGACCCCGGTCATCGCCTGGCCTTCCGTGAACACGAGTGGACCGCTGGGATCGTCGGCATCGGACGTGTTCATCAGGAATCGAACCTCTTCGACGCCACCGTATGCCGCCACCACGCCGAGGTCCATGAGCCCGTCACCGTCGACGTCGCCCGCAGTCACGGAACGGGCATCGCTTCCGGCAGAGAGCAGCGCCGGCGCACGAAGTCCGTTGACGCCTGGCCGGAAGATGGCGATGTTCATCAGGGGATCTCCATCATCAGGAATGGGATCCGAGCCCTCCAAAGCGACGATTGCCGAGCTTCGAGACAGCGTCGACTCGCCGAAGTCGGCGATGAACAGGGCGGCTGGCGGCGAGGGAAGAGCGATCGACTGAACGGTGGGCTGCTGTTGCGGGTTGGACAGGTTGCTGACCGCCCGCACCTTGCTGCTGAGCCGGTCAGTCACGACGAGGTCCTGCTTGCCGGTGCCATCGACGACCGCCGTGCGCACGATGTCGCCACCAAGCCCCTCGAAGGTCCGGATCACGGTGTAGGCGCCCTGCGTCCCTGCGCCGAGGATGTAGACCCGGGCCGATCCGGGGCAGCCAACCGCAAGCTCCGACTGGAGGCCCGTCGCGGCTTCGACGAAGGCGCCCGAGGCAATTCCACTCGGGTTGTCGCCCGCAAGCAGCGGCACGGTGGTCACCGAGAAAGTCCAATCGCCCAGATTGCGAAGCAAAGCGATCGCGTCGGCGTCCCCGAGCGTCACGGCCAGGCTGGGGAGCGCGTCGCCGACGAACTTGAACGGCGTGACCATCTGAGCCATTCCAGGGAACGTGATGGTTCCAGCGACGCTTTGGCCGCTCGCTTCAGTCTTGAGGAGCCGGACGGCGGACATCCCACTGGCGTCCTGCTCGAGCGCGACGAACACGTCCATGTCGCCGTCGCCATCCAGGTCTGCGGTTCGACCGTCCGTGGCCACGCGCTGGAGCGACACCGGCTGGCCGATGCCGACTGCCGGTGGCGGAGTGCTGGCCACGACGGACATCTGGACTTCGGAGCCATCGACCGACTTTGAAATGCGGACGGTCCGGTTGGATGGCAAGCCGACTGGCTGGACACAGGAAAACGATCCTGTCAGCGACTGGCTCGCCGTCACGATTGGGGCATCATCAACTTCCGTCGGAACGCCTGCATCGAAGACCACTCGCAACACGCCACCGAGCTCGGCGATCGACGCGTTGACCGAGGGGACGATCAACGGGCCGCCCGCGCCGGCAGTTGGCCTAATCTCCAGCATGCCAGCCTGCCCGCTGTCTGGATCGTTCATCAGAAAGGCGCCGTTCACGCGGAGATTGGCGTCAAACTTGCCGTCTCCGCCCAGGCCGAGCGCCGGCACGACACGCATGAGGTTTGTCTCTATCCGCTTCACCTCGCCGGTGCCCGTGAGGACGGCGCCGCCCTGAGGCGTCAGCGCGACCCCCCGCACGGTGCCGTTGACCAGGCCGTTGACCAGCAACAGGTCCGCCACGTCCATGCGGTCGAAGGTGGTGACGACGCCGCCAGCCAGCACGCTCAACGCCCCGCTGGTGGACGTGCTGGAATCGATCGCGCCGACCCGAATGACCTGCCCGCTCATGGAGCCGCCGCTGATGGTGGCGGTGGAAATGGCCTCGGTCCCGATGTTGACGTCGAAGTAGCAATAGAAACTGCCACCGACCACGCTGAGCGCACCGGGGATGCCGGATCGCCCGATGAAGGCGGGCCCGCCGATGTTGCCCTTGCAGTCCCACGTCAGTGAGTCCTGGATGCGCAGCGCCTCGGCGGGGTTGTCATTGCCGTAGAGGTCGAAGTAGTGCAAATCGTCCCCCTGGAGCTTCCAGTTGCCGCCATAGAACCAGACTGAGTCGGCGCCCCAGAATGAGTCAAAGTCAACCACGCCGACGCCTACCGTGGCGGAGTGCTGGAAGATCAGGCGATCGGAGCTGTCGAAGGTGCTCGGGCACCAGGCGGACGGGTCGGCAAGCAAGCCCGAGTCGTTTGGTGTGGATGGTGCCCACACGGCGTAGTTGGGACCGAACTGCAGTGCATCGTTGACACCGTCGAGATTGCAGTCGGTATCAACCTGGCCCAGCGCACGATGGCTCATGCCGCCAATGGCGCCGATGGCGCCGATGGAGCCAATGGCCAAGAGGGCCGCGAGCGAGGCACGGCGCGAACCTGAATCAGGGGTTTTCATACGGGCTCTCTGCATGATGTCCGGACTGGGGCAAACGACTCGCCGCGCGACTCACGTGGACGCCGGAGTTATCAAAGGTAAGAGCAGCGGGACGGCGTGCAAATCAGTTGTGACGAAAGCCAGAAAATCGAGTGTGCGCCACATTGGAGGTCGGTTATCGGACCTCATCCCATTTTCAGCCAATGTGGCTCGGGTGGCTCGGCTGGAAACTGGGGCGGAGCCCGTGCTGAACTGCTGCCTGCTGCCTCTCGATCCCGGATCGGCCCTTGGTGAGGTGGCCGTTTCGAGAAAAACTCGAAAATCCCACCGCGTCAGAGCCCTAGATCAACGTGAGTTCCCGAGAGGGCATCGGGTTACACCCCAGGCGTGTCATCGATCAGCGCTTGCGCGCGATGAGCACCATGTTGAGTGGGCCGACGATCACGCTCTCGGGTGAGTGTTCGGCGCGCGCCAAGGCCGCGAGCGTGCGCTCAGCCCACTCGGGTGTGGCCAACCCCAGTTCCACTTGCCGCGGGACGAAGACCCGAATGAATCCGGCCGGCCACTGCCACCACACTTCGTTGGGGCGGGCGGTCACCGGGTGCGCTTGCTGTGCCACTAGTTCCAGGCCGTGTCGATCGAGCGCGGCCAGCACGCGAGTCGCCGCGTTGGGATCGCCACCGCACTGCGCGAGGCCGGCAATGGCGTGCTCCACGAACTCGCGCACGTCGGGAACCTCAGGCATCACCCGGTAGGTTCGGTATTCCAGGTACTCGTGGAAGACGGCGATGCCGCCGGGTTTCAGGGATCGGGCGATTCTCCCGACGAGCCCATCGACATCCGAGAGGAACATCGCCACCCACCGGCACCAGGCGCCGTCGTATCCGATGCCGGTTGGAGGCAGCGGAATATCGTCGCAGGTGAGGTCCAGGTTGATCACTCGACAGCGCGCGTCGCTGCCGAAGCGGGCCCGGAGTTCGGTGATCGATTCTGGTGCTCGTTCCACCGCGGTCACCGTGCCCCCGGGACCGACTCGCTCGAGCAGGTCCCTCGTCGCATGGCCCGGTCCAGCACCCACATCCAGCAGGTGCATGCCGACGGCAAATCCGGCGCGGTCCCAGTCCGACAGCACGGTCGGACGCCACAGGTCGTGCTGCGTGCCCAGGCGCGCGCGTTCAATCTCGGCGGCGCCGAGCAGGTAGTCGCCACGGGCCAAGTGCGTCGAAGCGGCGGTCATGGCGTGGCTGGCCTCGCGGCGGCCGGCTCGACGTCTTTCACGCAGCGAAAGCCGAGGTGTTCCAGCGCGGTGTCCGTTGGAGCCGCCATCCTCGCGCTGGGCCGATAGCTGGCGCAGTAGGAGTCGCTGCACAAGAACGATCCGCCGCGATGCGTCCGCACATCGGTGGCAAGCGGCGTGTTGGGATCGTGGGCGGTTGATGGTCCTCGCGGGTTGATGGCCACGCCGGTCGCGCCGTCGGCGCCAACGTCTGCCACACGCGTGGCGTAGGTGTCCGGTCGATAGAGGTCGCTGGTCCACTCCCACACATTGCCGGCCATGTCGTAGAGGCCGTAGCCATTGGGTGGGTACGACTTGACCGGCGCGGCACGGGCGAATCGATCCTCCCCTGAATTGCGGTAGGGGAAATCGCCTTGCCAGGTGTTGGCGCGAGTGGCGTCCACCGGCTGGTCGCCCCACACATTGCGCGCGCCCGCGAGCCCGCCGCGCGCGGCGAACGCCCACTCTGCTTCCGTCGGCAATCGCTTGCCCGCCCAGCGCGAGTAGGTCTCCGCATCTTCGTAGGCGATGTGCGAGACCGGGTACTGGTCCTTTCCCTCGATGTTGGATTCCGGTCCCTGCGGGTGATTCCAGCAGGCGCCGGGCGTCCATCGCCACCACTGCGAATAGTCGCGGAGGTTGACGGGACCTTCTGTCGGCGAAAAGACGAGCGAGCCGGGCACCAGCATCTCGTCCGGTGGCTTGGGCGTGCCCGGCGGGCACTGCGTGCTGAGCGCAGTCCAATCGACAGGCCGCTCCGCAACAGTCTTGTATCCCGTGGCCGCGACAAATGCGGCGAACTGCGCGTTGGTCACCTCGGTCGCATCCATCCAGAAGGGATCGACACGCACTCGGTGGACGGGCTGTTCGTCGCGTCGCGCGAGCGAGTCGATGCTGCCCATCGCAAACTCTCCGCCGGGAATGTGCACCATCCCCTGCGGGGGCTCGCCGGGAATCATCGCGCCAACCAGTGCCATCGAGAGCGCATCGACAATCATGCCGCCAGTCTAGGAGCGACCCCTAGACTCGCGGGATGCAGGCCTCACGCTGGAGCGTGGTCGTGGCGCTGGTCGCCTTCGCATCGTGTGCCAGCCAGCCCTCGCGCTCGAGGGCCACGGCGGCACCTCGCCCCAACATCATCCTGTTCCTGGTGGACGACATGGGGCAGCAGGACGTGAGTGAGCCCATGCTGTCCGCCGATGAGCGGACCCCGGTGAACCTCCGGTTCACCACGCCCAATGTGGAGGCGCTTGCCGCGCGCGGCGTGAAGGCAAGCGATGCGCACGCGGCCGCGCCCGTGTGCACGCCCAGCCGCACGGCGATTCTCACCGGGCAGTGCCCGGCGCGCACCCACATCACTTTCTGGACGCTGGAAAAGGACAGCCCGCCCACCGGCACGCATGATCGCGTGCGTGCGCCCGACTGGAATGGGTGGGGCGCGCAGCCGTCGCCCACAACATGGCCGGCACTGCTGAGCGCAGCGGGATATCGAACCATCCACGCGGGCAAGGCCCACTTCGGCGCGCGCGACACACCGGGCGCGGACCCACTGCACATGGGGTTCGATGTCAACATCGCGGGCCATGCCGCTGGCGCGCCCTCGTCGTACCTGGGCCAGCACGCCTTCAGCGAGGCCGGCAAGCAGGCCGCGCAGAACAACGAGCCGCTGGATGCCGCGAAGGTGGGAGCGAGCGTGTGGGATGTGCCGGGACTGGAGAAGTATCACGGGAGCGATGTGTGGCTGGACGACGCGCTCGCCCGCGAGTCTTGCGCGGCCATCGCCGGCGCCGTCGCCGCCGGGGAGCCCTTCGCGCTCAACTTTTGCCCCTACGGCGTCCACGCGCCCATCATGATGGATGATCGCTACGCCCATCTTTCCGAGGGCAAGGACCTGGACCCGCCGGAACGGAAGTACATCTCGATGGTCGCGGCGGTCGACGACGCGCTGGGCTCGATTGTCCGGTGCTGCGAAGACCTGGGCGTGCTGGACAACACCTACATCATCTTCACCTCCGACAATGGTGGGCTGAGTGCGCATGCGAGGGGGCGTGCGCCTGATGGCCAGCGCGCCCACACGCACAACGCGCCGCTGCGCAATGGCAAGGGGTCGGCCAGCGAGGGGGGGACCCGAGTGCCGTTCATCGCGGCAGGGCCGGGCATCGCGCCCGCCTCACAGCCGCTGGCTGCGACCATCACCGGGACAGACCTCTATCCCACGCTCCTCGCGATGGCGGGCGTTGCGGCGCCGGCAGAGGGACCGTGCGATGGCGTCAATGTGCTGCCGCTGCTCACAGGCGAATCGACGACCGTGCACCGGCCCGCTGCGATCATCGTCCACCAACCACACCAGTGGGGGTCGAAGGAGCGGGACATCGAGCCATTCACCTCCATTCGCGATGGCGACTGGAAGCTCATCTGGTACCACGATGGTCCTCGCGTCGAGCTGTACAACCTGCGGCTGGACCTGAGCGAAACGATCGACCTCGCGGGGCAGGAGCCGGACCGCGCGAGTGAACTGCTCGCGTTGCTTCGCACGCGGATGGAGGCGCTGGGTGGACAGTGGTCGATCGACAAGGCGACGGGGGCAGCAATCGTTCCAGGGGTCAGCCGGCATTCGGCGCCCGCCGTACGCTGAACGCATGGTTGAAGTCACCACCGTCTACGAGGGATCGCTCCGCTGCCGCGCCACGCATGGACCCAGCGGGCAATCGATCATCACCGATGCGCCCATTGACAATCACGGCAAGGGCGAGGCGTTTTCGCCGACCGATCTGGTCGCCGCGGCACTGGGCTCGTGCATGCTCACGATCATGGGGATCGCGGCAACGAGGCACGGGATCGCCTTGGAGGGCGCGTCGGCACAGACGGTGAAGGAAATGACGACCGCTGGCACCAGGCGAGTTGCTTCGTTGCGCACGGTGCTGACGATTCCGCTCCCGCGGGACCACCCCAAGCGCGAGTTGCTTGAAAACTGCGCCTGGACCTGCCCTGTGCACAAGAGTCTTTCGGCGGAGGTCGATGCGCCGATCGAGTTCCGCTGGGTTGGGTAGAAGTCCCTCGCCGAAGCGCTCCGAATCGCATCAGGAGATCCGGATTGACAAGTCCGCAACGTCGTGTCGCGACGACTTCGTTTCTAGAATGACTTGTTGGTCACTGACTCACAGCGACCCACATCCACCCTCGCCCTCCAAGGAGACTTCCATGAACAAATTCGCTCTCATCGGTTCGTGTGCCGTGGCTATCGCTGCCACCACCGCGTTCGTCATTGCCCAGGACTCCAAGGCTCCCCCTGCTCCCGCTCAGCAGGGCCAGGCGCCGGACATGCAGCTCCCCCCCGGCATGACCGAGGCCGACATGATGGCCTGCATGGCTGCCGCCCAACCCGGCGAGATGCACCAGTGGCTGGCTGAGGATGTCGGCGAGTGGAGTGGACCGAGCACGATGTGGTCCGCACCGGGCGCCGATCCCGTGGTGAGCAACTCGTCCAGCACGGTCGCCCCGATCATCGGCGGCCGGTTCTTCGAGTGCAAGGTCGAGGGTGAGATGCCCGGCATGGGTCCGTTCGAAGGCCGTTGCATCACCGGCTTCGACAATGTCGCCGGCAACTTCCAGGTCGTCTGGATGGACTGCATGGGGACTGGAATGGCCATCGGCACGGGCGAGCTCTCGTCGGACAAGAAGACCTTGACAATCACCTACACCTACACCTGCCCGATGAAGAAGGGCCCCGTGACCTTCCGCGAGGTCTCCACCCGCACCGACGCCAACCACCAGACCCAGCAGATGTGGATGCCGGACCCGGTGACGGGCAAGGAGTTCAAGATGATGGAGATCAGCCTCACGCGGCAGACGAAGACCGCCGCCGCGGGTCGCTGATCCATCGATCGAGTCGTGACCGTCGCGCGACCTTGCGCGGCGTGGGCCGAAACCGAAGCGGGTTGCACTTCACTGGTGCAGCCCGCTTTTCGATTTCAGCAGTCGCCCCAGGTGCCCAGCACCGCGGCGAGGTCTTCAGCGTCGACCACCCCATCGAAGTTCACGTCGCCGCTGCCCCCAAGAATGTCCCACGAGGAGAGCACGATCGCCAAGTCCGACGCGCCTACGGTGCCGTCCTGGTCGAGGTCCGTCTGGCACACGCCTTCGTGCATGTCCAGCACGAATGGAGATGAACCGCTCGGCCCCCACGCCGTGCCCACGATGGTCAGGCCGTCCTCGGACATGCCAAGTGGCATGGAAAGCGACCAGCCGTCGGGGACGATCGAGCCGCTCTCGGCCGCGAGGTCGTCGATCGACTTCCAGCCCTGGCCTTCCGTCCAGAGCGCGCCGCCTCCGCCGCCGAGCATGCCGAAGAAGCAGAGGACGCGCGAGCCGTCGGTGTTCGCGTCAACGACATAACCGACGGATCCGCTGGAGGATTGTGAGCCTGGAATCGCCTGGTAACCCGTCGCTTGGCTCCATCGCCATGGCGCGCCGTTGTCCAGGGTGCTCTTGCCGATGCCGTAGACCCACTGGCCGTTGCCACTCACCGCGGTGGACTCGCGCAGGGGGACTCCGCCGGTTCCCGTGAGCGCGGTCTCGACGAAGGCGCCTTCCGCGTTCTTGATCCACGCCGCGGCTTGCCGGTACCCCGAGTAGTTGTCGTTCCAGCCAGAAATCGTGCCACCATCGTCGCTCACCGCATTGGCTCGCGAACTCTGCAGGAAGAAGACGGTCCCGAGGTTGGCCATCTCACCTGTCGACGCATCCCACGAGAAGCCGCGCGCGTCGCACCCGATGATCCAGCCGAGCCCAACCACATGCTGCCCGTCGCGCGACATGCCCCAGGCGCCGCTGCGTTCGGCATCGCAGCCATAGCCGAAAGAGCCGAGGAACTGGTGTTCGCCCAAGGCGAGGTCGTAGAGGGAAGCCTCCACCTTGCCGGTTTCGGGATTCTCGAACGAGCAGGTCATCTTCGACCCATCGGCCGTGATGCGCGGCTGGCCGCCGACTCCGTTGCCGGGTGGCACGCTGTCGAAGATCGGGACCACCCATTCATCTCGGGTCCAGTACCAGTAACTGGCGGTGTCCTGCCCAGCCACGATTCGTCCGTCGTCGCTCACCGACCAGGCGTAGGCGTAGGGGACGGCTCCCAGCAGGAAGACCTCGCCGGCGTGGACGGGTGACGAGAGCCAGCAGCTCAGCGAGGCGGCAAGGAGGGTCGTTGTGATTGATCTGCGTTCCATGGCGGCGTTGTGGAGGTGGTGGATGAGCGGAAACGGGTGGCGGAGCGAGTCGTGGGCGGAGGAGGCCAGTCTTTCCCTGAGGAAATCTCTGGTGGAACATCATTAGTGTACTGTGAATCGCCGCATGAGCAAGTCAGTTGCCTTTGTTTCAGGCACGATTCCCCGACTCGTTTCTTGACCCGGGCGGCCCTAAGATCCACCCCCATGCGCAATCCAGCCATCATTTCTGTCCTCACCTCCACCACCGCCCTCGCGGTTGCGTCGGCAACCTGGGCCCAGCAGATCGACGAAGCCGCCAAAGCCACCTATGAGAAGGGGATCGCCGCTGTCCGCTCGCTCAAGTCCCTCCAACTGGACTCCGCGATGACGGTCACCGGCGTCCCGGCCGAGATGCTTCCGCCAGGATTCGGCGCTCCGGTGACCTTTGCCGTGGAGTTTGTCGCGGGGAAGCAGATCCCACTCGCCAGGATGTTCGTGGCCCCCAATGGGGCGACTCCCGAGTGGCGCTGCGCCTACGACGGCAAGGACGCGATCTTGGTTGACAACGCCACGAAGGAATTCCAGACCAGCGACGGAGACATGTGGATCTTCGTCCTCGGACAGCACATGTCCAGCCTCCCGCAGTGGCTGCTGGAAACCCAGATGAGTGATCCGTCGGACCCCGAGGCGCCGAAGTTGACCTCCGCCACCACCGTTGGGACGGAGACGCTGGACGGCGCCGAGTGCACGGTGGTCAAGGTCGAGCGTGTGGCATCGTTCGGAGAAGGCGACGAAGCGGAATCCATGACCTTCACGGAGACCATTGCCTTCGCCAACAGCGACTCGCTGCCGCGGCGAGTCGAGGCCGTGACCACCGCCTCTTCGCAACCGACCGAGGCAATGTCGATGCTGAGCACATACACCGCCGTCAAGGCGAACCCGGCGCTTGAGTCTGCGATGTTCAACACCACCGCGCCGGAGGGTTTCAAGAAGGCGGCGGAGCCGGACGCCGGCGCCGAGATGAGCCAACCCGAGCTGAAGTTCAAGGTTGGCGACGCTGCGCCTGAGTTCACCTTGAAGTCGATTGCTGGCGAGGAAGTCTCGCTCGCATCGCTCAAGGGCAAGGTCGTCCTCCTCGACTTCTGGGCCACTTGGTGCGGGCCCTGCAAGGCGGCGATGCCGGAAATGCAGAAGATCGCCGACGACTACAAGGACAAGGGCGTCGCCGTGTACGGCATCAACGTGTGGGAGAAGAAGGAAGACGCCGCGAAGAAGTACATCGAGTCCAAAGGCTTCACCTACCCGACTTTGCTGTCGGGCGATGACTTGGCCAAGCAGTACGGCATCACCGGCATCCCCACGCTGGTCGTGATCGGCAAGGATGGCAAGATCACGAAGACCGAAGTCGGCTTCGGCGGCGCCGAGGCGCTTCGCAAGGCGATCGATGAAGCTGTCGCGGCGCAGTAATCGGGCGCGAAAGTCCCGCTGAACACCTGGGCCGGAGAGCCGTTCGCTCTCCGGCCCTTTTCATTGGCGCGGGGGTGTGCGTGCCTGCGCGCGCACGAGTGAGCACGCCGTGGACTTAGACTCGCGCCATGTTCGACCCAACCATCGCGCTGTGCGTGATCGTTCTTGCGCAGGCTGAGCCCTTGCCATCGTCCGATGGCACCAATCCCTCGCAACCGCCGGTTCACCCGGGGGTGGCGGAAGGGGGTGAAGAGGTTGAAGTGTCGATCCTTGGCGAACGCGTCGCCTCGCCAATCGATGTAGACCTGCTGGCCACGCTTGACCTGAGCGCGACTTCGGGTGGCGCCTCGAGCCCCAAGTCCGGCGCCTACCTGCTTGACCTCACCGTGACCGCCGACCTTGGCGCACTGGACCTCGTGCCGGGCGGCGTGGTGTTTGCGGACCTTCAGTACTACGACTGGTTTGGTGACGACCCATCGGCCGTGGGCGACTACGGCGTCTGGGATGTCATCAACCCGGTGCTCGGCGAGCAGCTCTTCCAGCTGTCGGAGCTGTGGTGGGAGCAGGCGCTGGGTTCGGGGTGGACCGCACGAGCCGGGAAGATCGACGCCAATCGATTCTTTGCGACGGTGCGCGTGGCCGGACCGTTCCTCACGGTGGCCGATGCCATGCCGCCCACCATGTTCGGGTACATGCCGACCTACCCAAATCCGGCGATGGGTGTCATGGCGTCGTGGCAGAGCGCGGAGGACCTGGCCGCCTCAGAAACGGGCGGCTGGTCGGCGCAAGTTGGGGTGTTCGACGGCACGAACATGGCGTTCAATCCGGCGAGCGGCTCGAACGGACCTCGTACGGGAAGTCGGGGCCCGGGGTCGCTGTTTGACGGCGACTGGGGGCCGTACTTCGTCGCCGAGGGCGGGCCGACCTATCGAGTGAACGGCTGGCGAGGGGACGCCACCATTGGCGGGTGGCTGCAGTCGGGCGACACGCTCACGGAGACCGATCTCGGCAGCAACATCGTCCACAATGCTGCGGGTGGGTACGTCACGGTGACGCAGGACTTGCATGCGCCGGAGGAGGTCGGCACGCGATTCGATGTGTGGTGCCAACTCGGATTCTCCAACCCAAATCAGTCGCCCGCGGCGTTCAGCGCGAGCCTGGGCACGATCTGCCACGCGCCGCTTCCCGGCCGCGACAACGACAGCGCCGGCTTCATGGTCTCCACGCTCTCGATGAGCGACAACCCCAATGTGTATGTCGCACCCAGCGGCGACTCGGGTGGGCAGGAGACGCAGCTGGAGGCGTTCTATCGGATCGATCTTGGCCACGGCGTCGTGCTCCAGCCGGACATCCAGTACATCTTCAATCCAGGCGGCGGGAGTCCTGCGACGACGGAGGATGCTTTGATCGGCACGCTGCGGATCGAGGTGCTGTTCTAGTCTCGGCCATTCGGGTCGGCGGGCGCATCGGCGCGTACACGGAGATGTGCGAGCAGGCCCGTCAGGATGCGTACAACCACCTCGTGGAGCACGCGACGCAGTTGGGCGCAGACGCCGTCATCGGGTTCCGTTACGACGGTTCCGACATCGGCGGTCAGGGTGCGGCGACCGAGGTGCTCTGTTACGGGACGGCTGTGAAGTTGGCGCGGATGGCGTAGCGCCGGGGTGGGCGAGACATCAACTCACCCGCTGCCGCCCAGGTACCGCGCACGGATGCGGGGATCGACCTCGGCGATGTCCACGACCATCAGGGCGTCGAGTGAGTTGCCGAAGTCAGGATCGACGCTCACGGCGAGGAAGCGTGCGTTGAGCCGAAGGTAGTGTCGCACCAGCGGCGGCATGCGCCGGCCATCGGCCTCCACCGACTCCACGAGCCGGTCCAGCTCCTCCAGCGTCCGTGCCGTGGGCAGGACGCGGTCAATCCACTCGCTTGCCCGGTCGGCCCGGCGGCGCCAGCCTGTGCCAGCGCGCGGCGAGGGCGAGGGCGGGTGGCGCGGGCGCACGAGCGGCGCGAGCCTGGACTCGCGGCGATTCTCCTCCAGAAATCGTTGGAGCAACAGCTTGGAGGCCGTGGCGTACTCGTCGGAAATGCTGACGGGGCCAAAGAGCGTCGTGTACTCGGGGTGAGTTCGCAGGTATTCGCCGATGCCTCTCCAGAGCATGTGGAGCGGAAGTGCCTCACGCTGTCGCTCGACCCGGATCCATGAACGGCCCAACTCGATGGAATCGCCCAGCTCGTCCAGGAACTCGCGCGTGTAGTGATAGCACTCGCGTGTGTAAAAGCGTTCCGGGCCGCCCAGGGCGAGCAGGTCGCGAGAGGGGCCCAGCCGGTAGCCGCCGCAGATGGCGTCCGTGGACTGGTCCACCAAGATGAGCTGCGTGTAGTCGGCGTCGAATCGATCCACGTCGATGGCGTTGCCGGAGCCCTCGCCGATCGCTCGAAAGGAGAGTTCGCGAAGACGGCCGACTTCATGCATCGACTCGGGGATGTCGCGGCCGCGCGCGGCGTGGATGCACCATCGGCCCTGCGACACCAGCACCGGTGCCTGCGAATCCAGCTCGGCGTGCCAGCGATCGGTGGTTGGCGGTATCGAAGCCAGCACGCGGCTGCTTGCGGCCCGCTGGCCATGGCCCCGACCCCGGCCTTGGCCCCACCGCCCGCTCCGGAGAAGTTCCACGCGCCCTCGCCAGGCGGCGAGGAGGTCGTGGTCGTCGGCGACGGCGGCACACTGCTGGGGCGAGATGGATGTGCCGATGCGCACGGGAACTTGAGTGGACCGACGGCGCAGCGCCTCGTTGGGGATCTGCATCGTGCGCAGGAATGGATGCACCAGGCCGGAGAGTTGGAAGAGCGTGGAGTTGGCACCGCCCACCCAGAGAGGGATCACGGTCGCATCGGTCTTGCGTTGCAGGCGCGCGATGATCGGGTTCCATGGTCCGTCTTCGATCCGCGGTGGGAAGCCCCGAAGTGCCGAGACCTCGCCTGCGGGGAAGACAGCGAGGGTGCCACCGGAGCGAAGCCACTCCAGCGCGGCGCGAATGGCGGAGGCGTTTGCGGCCGCGTGGCCGGGGTCGAGATCGACAAAGAAGCACTGGTCGTTGGCCAGCGAACATCGCTCCAGCGCTCGATTGGCCAGGACGCGGACATCGGCTCGGGCGCGGGAGAGCACTTCGCACACGGTGGAAGCGTCGATGATGCCCAGCGGGTGATTGGCGACGCAGAGGAGGGGGCCGGAACGGGGAACTCGCTTGAGGTCATGGTCACTCACGGCCGCAGTGATGCCAAGCGATCGAATGAATGCGCTGCCGCCGGTCTCTCCCGGCTTCCGAATCGCCTCGGCGTGTCGAACCTGGGATTCCAATGCCCGAAGCTGGACCGCAAACCGGAGAGTCTCGCCTACATGCGACGCGATCGACCCCGGCACCCATCTCCGGATGGTGGAGTCGATGCTGCTGGGAATGGGGAACATCGGCTGCGGCATTGTGAGCGAGCCCCGGATTTGTACCCCAACGTCCGCTCGGGGTTATCGGTGGGAATGTGCCCCTCAGGGGCACATTCCCACCGATAACCACGACCGGACCTTGCGCGGATGAACGGCGCGCAGCGGCCCGGGAGGCTCGGGGGGCGCTCTCCAGCACGGAATCGAACTACTTCGGCTTTTGATAAAGCGACTCGACGGCACGCCGCAGGGAGTGGCCGATGGGCGGTAGCGATCGCCCTGGCATGACGACCTCGATGAGCGCCGGGCCGCCACGAGTGCTCACGACGGCCATCGCGGCGTCGAGTTCGGCACAGGTGGTTGCCCGCGCCGTGAACCAGCCGTCAGCCCCCAGCGCGCCGGGCAGCGCGGTGTATCGCCAGGCCGCGAGATCGTTGTAAGGCATCTCCGTGTTGGCGCTCAAGAGCCGCTCGGTGAGGTAGCCATCGTTGTTCACCACGATGACGATCAGGTTGGCGCCCGAGCGGCCAGCGCGCGAGACTGTGCCAAGTTCTTGAGCGGTGCACTGCAGCGCCCCCTCACCCGTGAAGAGCACGACGCGGCGCTCGGGGCAGTCGATCGCCGCACCGATCGCCGCTGGTGTGGCCCACCCGATCGAGCCCCAGAGTGCTTGGTTCACGAAGTCCGCACCGTTGGCCATTCGTGCCGGTGCCAGCCCCATGGAGATTGTTCCCGTCTCCACGACGCAGAGGTCGCCGGCCCTGATGAACTGCTGGCAGCGGGGGAAGAATGCGTCGGGTTCTATCGGGTCTGTGCCGGTGCCGCGGGGTTGACCCAGGCCGGCGGGGCAGGGCGGCATGGTCGTGTCGGCGGCGCGAGAGGGTCGCGGCATCGTCGCGTCGCCTGTCCGTGGGCACGGCGGCAGCGCGCAGAGTCGATCCAGCAGTACGGCCATCGGCACATGGTCGAATCGGGCGCTTCCCACTCGTACGCTCGTGGCATCCACATTGATGCACTTCGACCTGGTGACCGCTGCCGTGAAGGCCCCGGTGTTGACGTCGCTCCAGAGCGCACCGAGGTTGACCACCGTGTCGCAACTCTCGACAAACTCGCGCACGGCCTCCTCGGCAAGTCGCCCGTGATACATGCCGCAGTAGAGCGGGTGGCCCTCGTCGAGCGCCGACTTGTCCATCCACATGGTCGCGAACGGAATGTCAAGTCGTTCGATGAGTTGAAGGGCTTGGCGCCGAAGCCCCAGCCGCACGACCAATGCGCCGACCAGGACGCACGCGCGCGTTGACTGGGAGAGTCTCGCGCCGATGGCGGCTACGGCTTCGTCAGTGCTGAGTGGGTCGATGTGGCCGTGCCCCGGCGGAGAAGCAGAACGCAACGACTCATCGACCCAGCCATGATCGGCGACGACGGTGCGCGCCACATCCATGGGCAGTCCGATGACCACCGGCCGGCTCTCCGCCTGGGCTCGACGGATGAGCCGCGCCGACTCCGACGCAGCGTTGTCCACGCTCAAGACGGCGGCATCGCAGGCCGCTGAGGCCGACATTCGAAACGTGGCCAAGGGGTCGCCCTCGCGCATCGTGTGGTGGATGAGCATCGATGATTGCAGTGCCGGTGACGAGGGCATCCCAACGATGTGGACGATGGGCACCCGCTCCGCGTAGGCGCCGGCCATGGCGTTGAGGGTGCTGAGCTCCCCGACGCCCCACGTCGTGGAAAGCACACTGAGTCCGGTCACCCGTGCGGCGCCATCCGCCATGTAGCCCGCATTCAGTTCGTTGCAGGCTCCGACCCACTCCAACCGCCCGCTTTCGATGACCGCATCCAGCAGCGGGAAGGAGTAGTCGCCGGGCACGCCAAAGAGGTGGCGGACACCCCAAGCGCGGAAGAGTTCCACCATCCGGTGTGCGACCGAAACGCCCAAACCGTGCGATCCGGTCAACTGGCCCGGCGATTCGGGACAAGGCCGATCCGGCATGGCGGCTTTCGGAATCAGGCGATTTGTGGCGGAAAGTTGCATCAGAGAGATTTGGAGTCAGATATAGATAATAGCACGCGCCCCGACCGGCGCCCGTCTCGCGAGGCCCCATGCCACCAGTCACCGCCGTTCGTCAAGTTCGCGCAGCCACGAAGAGTGCCGTCGCGGTCATCGTGCTCGTGTCCACCACCTCGATTCTCGCCGCTCGCGCATTCGCACAGACCGCGCCGCCATCGACTCTGGAAGACTTCCACATTCCGGGCACGCAGATCGGCGATGTCTCGACGGACGCGATCTTCATGAGCACTGATTGCTCGTACTGCCACAGTTCGGCCACCGCGCCGGTCGGTGGAGTTGATCCCTACGGCAGCTGGGTTGGGAGCCTGATGGCCAACGCCGGCCGGGATCCGCTCTTCTTCGCGCAGATGACGACCGCCAACCAGGACGTGCCCAACGCGGGGTACTACTGCATGCGATGCCATGTGCCGGCGTCGTTCGTGAGCGGCCACGCCATTCCCGCTGATGGCTCGGCCTTGGACGACTACGACGCCGACGGCGTGAACTGCCACTTCTGCCACTCGATGGTGGACCCGATCTCGCGGCCCGGCGCCCCGGTCGCGGACGCGGCGGTGCTGGCCGGACTGGAATCGATCCCGCAGTTCTATGGAAATGCGATGTTCGTGCTGGACCCAGCGGGCCTCCGTCGCGGTCCCTACAACCCACAGTACGCCGCGCACCCTGCGGTGCAGAGCGATTTCCATTCGTCCGGTGACATGTGCGGCACGTGCCACGATGTGGGCAATGTCTGCACCACCAAGCTCCCCGATGGTTCGTACACCTACAACGAGTTCGACGCGCCACCCACCGACACGGACCCGCATTCACAGTTCCCGCTCGAGCGGACCTACACCGAGTGGAAGCTGAGTGCCTTCGCCAACGGCGGCGTGGACATGGGTGGGCGATTCGGCGGCGATGGCCTGGCCGTCGTGAGCTCGTGCCAAGACTGCCACATGCCGCAGGCGACCGGGCGGGGATGCCTGTGGGGCCCTGAGCGCACCGACCTCAAGCGGCACGATTTCGCCGGCGCCAGCGCGTGGGTGCTGGAGATCATCGGCAAGTACTACGAGACGGACCCAAGCGTCAACCAGGACGCATTGCTTGCCGGTCGCGCGGCGGCGGAGGACATGCTCACTCGCGCGGCGCGCGTGGAACTCACGCAGTCATGCGGGTCGCTGACGGTCCGCGTGATCAACGAGTCGGGCCACAAGATCCCGACCGGGCACATCGAGGGCCGTCGGATCTGGGCCAATGTCAAGTTCCTTGATGCGTCCGGGACCGTTGTCCAGGAGTTTGGCCACTACGACGAGGCCGAGGCGCACCTGGACGAATCGACCACCGACATCTACGAAATGCATGTCGGGCTGAGTCCGGCGGCCTCCGCAGCCACGGGCTATCCCGCCGGCACGACGACGCACATGGCGCTGGCCGACACGATCGTGAAGGACAACCGCATCCCGCCGCGAGGCTTCAACAATGCGCAGTATGAGGCGGCCGGAGCGCCTGCGGTGGGGTGCGTCTATGACGACGGGCAGCACTGGGACGACACGAGCTTCGTGATTCCCGAGGGAGCTTCGCGCGTGCTGGTGACACTCAACTACCAGACCGTGACTCGACACTACATCGAGGCGCTGCACGAGGGCAACCACACCAACCACTGGGGCCAGACCCTGTTTGAACTGTGGGAGCAGACCAACAAGGGCGCACCGATCCCGATGGTGGTCGAGGCACTGGACCTCCAGCCGGCGGCGTTCGCGGACCTGGATTGCAGTGGCGACATCGGCGGTGGCGACCTCGCCGCGGTCCTCGCCTCGTGGGGCCCGGCCGCGGGTGACTTCGGTGCCGACATCAACGGGGATGGGACAGTTGATGGCGCCGATCTCGCCCTCCTGCTCTCGCGCTGGTGACCCATCATGCAGGCGCGCCCGCCCGGTGACGCCAGCCCGCACGCCGGACGACAGAAGCGCTGGCGTCCGTGGGTGCTGGCGGGCGTCTACCTGCTTGGCGCCGTCCACTGGCTCCATTGGAAGTACGCGGGCACGACCCTCGCACCCGCCGAACTCAATGAAGCGCAGTACACACTTGAGCACTCGATCGTCACGGTCGGGTTCATCCTGCTGGCCGCCGCCATGCTCGCGACGATCGTGTTTGGCAGGTTCTTCTGCGGCTGGGGCTGCCATGTACTCGCGATGCAGGACTCCGCAGCGTGGCTCCTCCGCCGCGTCGGATTCACGCCCAAGCCCGTGCGACTGCGGCTGGCGCAACTCCTGCCGCTCTTCGCCATGGGGACGATGTTCCTCTGGCCGCAGATCGAGCGCGCGATGGACGCAGGTCATGAACCCGCACCGCCCCTTCGCGTGACGGCCGACAGCGAAGGCTTTGGCTCGCTGGTGACCGCCGACTTCTCGCGAAACCTTCCCGGCCCGTGGATGAGCATCACGACTTTTGTCGTGTGCGCCGGCGTGGCCACATGGCTCTTGGGGACGAGATCGTTCTGCACCTATGTGTGCCCGTACGGGGCGATCTTCTCGCTGGCGGATCGAGCCAGCCCGACTCGCGTCCGGTTGAAGGTGTTGAATGGCGGCCATGGCGACGCTTCAGCCGACTGCTCAAACTGCGGCCTGTGCACCGCGGCGTGCCCGTCGCACATTCGCGTGCACGAAGAGTTGATGGACTTCGGTCGCGTCGTGAATCCCGCGTGCCTGCGCGACTACCACTGCGTGGCGGCGTGCCCTGACGCCAAGCTGGACATCGGCGCAGCCAGGCCTGCGGGCTTCCTGTCATGGCGGAAATGGGGGCGATTTGGAGTGCCCTACGACCTCTCGTGGCGTGAGGAGTTGGTTGCTGCCAGTGTGGGTGTGTGTTCCCTGCTCATCTTGCGTGGGCTGTATGACGCCGTGCCTTTCTTCCTGGCGATGGCCCTGGCCGTCATCCTGTCGTATGCCGCCGTCGTCACGATGCGCGTCGGTGGCCGGCGGGCGGTGTCGTTTGCCGGCTGGACGATGTCGCGCGACGGTGCGATGACTCACGCCGGGCGAGTCTTCTCGGTTGCGGCGGTGGTGGCCTGCGCGGCGTTGCTGCAGTCCGCAGCTGTTCGAGCACACTCGTGGCTGGGCATGGAGGCGTTTGAGCAGGCGGCCGACTCACCCGCTGAGTGCGCCCGAGCCCAGTGGCACCTGGAGTGGGTCGAAGAGTGGAGCGTGGTTCACACCGATGCGGTTGACCGACGCCTGGCGCTCCTCGCGATCGATCGAGGCGACGCGGCCGGGGCTCGACCGCGCGTTGAACGCATCATCGCCCGCGGGGTGAGTCCCCAGGAAGCAGAGTCGTGGCGGGACAGCTTGGTGGCGAACCCAAGGTCCACCCCCGGTTATCGGTGAGAATGTGCCCCTCAGGGGCACATTCTCACCGATAACCGGGACCGGACGTTGCCGTTCCAACCGCCAACCGCCAACCGCCAACCGCCAACCGCCAACCGCCGATTGCCGACACGGGCTCCCGGCTTACGGCACCGGGCACCCGCCCCAGCTGGTCAGCATCAGGGCGAGGTCGGCACCATCGGTGACGGCGTCGTTGTTGAGATCCGCGACGCTTGGCCCGCCCCAGAAGGAGAGCAAGCCAGTGAGGTCGGCGGCGTCGACGACTCCGTCCATGGTGATGTCGCCAAGGCACGGGGCCATGCTCTCATCGATGGCCTGGAGCGCCGCGAAGAGCGTGTCGTAGGCCAGCTGCTGTTCAGGGGTCAGCGCGGTGCCCGAGGTCAGGAGGTCGAAGTCGGGGTTGTCGATTCCCCGGCCGCCCAGCGCCGCGGCTGCGAAGCACTGCGAGAGGTCGTAGAACTCGTACTCGTTGAGCCCGGGCACGGAGCATCCGGTAGGAGCGTTCGCGATGAGTTTCCAGCGACCGTCCGTGATGGCCTGCTGCGCGGAGTAGACGATCGAGAACCCAGCTGGATCCCCAAGCGCGGCATACAGCTCGCAGCAAGTGTCCTGCGGTTGCCCGGTGGTCGCTCCGCCCGGTCCGTACCACACGCCACCCTGGCTTTCGCACAGCTGCGCGGTCGTGAGGATCGTGTCGGTGCAGATCGAACTGCCGCCCGAGGCGATCAAGCACGGGTAGCACGGTTCCGACAGCTCGCCGTCTATGTATTCGGTGAAGTTGAAGTCGCGGATCTCGGCTTGCGCAGGGTTCACGAGGTAGGGCATCACCGGGTGGCAGTCCAGCACTCGACCCGCCGGTACGGCGGCGTGGACATCGACCCCGGCGGCCTCGCCCCACAACTCGTAGAGGTCCACCACATTCACCATCGCGTCGACGGAACGACCGGGCGCGATCGTTGGTCCGCCAGCCATCACAAGCGGGACGCTGACGCCAGTCTGGTACGCAGTCGCCTTCGCGCGAGTGGGATTGAAGGGCAGCTTGACCGTCGTGAGGAAGGAGCCGTTGTCGCCGATGACCACGATGAGCGTGTCGGGGGCGTTGATCGTCAGGCCGCCGGACCCAGGGGCAAGCGATGCCAATCCAGTCGCCAGCAGCACGCGGCGAATCTGCGTATCCATCGACTCGATCGTCCAGTCAGACAGCGTGCGCTGCTGCAGGCCCGCATGCGCCACGCCATCCTGCACATCGCAGGCATAGGGGAGTTTCGCCGGCCAGTGCGTGCCAGGCGGGAGCAATTCCGCGGGCGGCGCCTGCCAAGGGTCGTGATCCCCGGTGAATGAGAGCGTGCACATCCACGGCGAACCCGCGGACTGCTGCGCGTTGATGAACGCGATGGCATGCTCGGCCTGGTCGGTGTCCGCGTGCACGCGCGCCGGGGTCTCCTGGTAGGCCACGCCACCCAGGTTTACGGTGCGCGGCCAAGCGTAGTTGCCGTTGAAGTTGGACCAGTCGATGAGGGCAGCGGCATCCGCATCGCACTCGGCGATGGGCGACCCATCCGCAGCGGTGAGCGGCACGCCGCCCGCGGCGAGGCACTCCAGCGCGTCCACCCCAGTCACGCATGATCCATCTTCGAAGGCGCACGCGCAAATCGCAGGCGCATTGCCCGCGACGGGGAATCCGCACGACGCCACGCCTTCGGCCGTGACTTGCCCGGCGACCGTCTCGTCGATGTACGGTGGTCCGCCAAGCAGCGTCCCGTTGAAGTGCGTGAAGCCGACGGACGCAGGCGCGTGTAGGTCGAACGGATTGTTCTCGTTCTGCGCCAAGTGGAACTTGCCAAAGAGTGCCGTCGCGTACCCGGCGTCGTTGAGAATGCGTGGCGTGGTCGCCTCGTAGGGCGAACACTGCGACTGCGGCAGGGTCGACTGGGTGAGCGGCGAACCCACGCCGGTCCGGCCTGGGAATCGACCCGTGAAGAAACAGACTCGGCTGGGCGAGCACTCAGGCATCGACCAGCAGTTTGTGAAGTTCACGCCCTGTGACGCGATCGCCTCGATGGCCGGGGTGTGCGGCAGCCCAACACCGGCGGGATTGGAAACCGTCAGCTGGTCGGCGCCGACATCGTCCAAGATGACGAAGAGGATGTTGGTTGGGGTGGTCGGATCTCCGTCAGCGCCAGCCGGGGTTGCAGCCGGGGCTGGATGCGCCGGCGCCAGCGCCAGGCCGAGGGCAAGGGTGGCGGCCAGGGCGAGGGATGCCAGCGGCATGATCGATGCGGGCAAGAAGAGCGCGGGCACGAGAACAAGAGGTCGTCGGTGGCCGACGATGGAGAAGAGTCTTGGCATGGGAAGAATTGAGCTTGTGGTGGAAACAGCGACAGCACTCACCGCACGGACCAGCACACTATGCATTTAAGCCAACCAACGGCAAGGATTCCCGCCGAATATTTTCTCCCGCTACTCCTCGAGGACCGCAGGGGCAGTGGCCGACAAGGGGCACTAGCCTGAGTGTGGTCCGCCACCGGCGTGGCGGCGGGAGGCGCTTGCGGCTGCGGGCGACTTCGGCGGCAGGCGCTTGCGGCAGCAGGCGAGAGTGCACGAGCCGTCGGAACGGCGCACCTCTCTCCCGGTTTCTTCTGAAGTAACGCATCGAAAGGACTGACACATGAGCGAATCTGAATCGTGCAACGCGGGCGGCGGGAAGTGCCGACTCTGCCGGATGGTCCTGGCCATCGTGATTGCGGGGTTGCTGACGTGCATGGCCACCAGCCTCTGGCAGATCGAGCACCACCTGCGCACCATCGCCGAGAAGTGCGCAACCGGCGGCTGACATCCAGGGTCCCCCCTCGGTTATCGGTGGAAATGTGACCATCAGGGTCACATTTCCACCGATAACCACGAGCGGACCTTGCTCCTAGCATTCTCCTGATGACCGGCCTCGGCCACCTCCTCGAACACAACCAGGCGTGGGCCGCGCGGATGGAGCGCGAGCAACCAGGCTTCTTCTCGAGGCTGGTCGATCAGCAGCGCCCGCGCTACCTTTGGATCGGGTGCTCCGACAGTCGAGTCCCAGCAAACCAGATCGTGGGCCTCCCCCCCGGCGAGGTTTTCGTGCACAGAAATGTCGCCAACCTCGTGGTGCACAGCGACCTGAACTGCCTCAGCGTCCTGGACTTTGCCGTCAACATTCTTGGGGTGCGCGACGTCATCGTGTGCGGCCACTACGGCTGCGGTGGAATCAAGGCCGCGCTCGCGCCATCGCAGGGGCGGATTGTCGACCACTGGGTGCGGCATGTCAGGGACATCGCGAAGTTTTATCGCGAGGAACTTGAGTCGCAATCGTGCCCGCAGTCCCGTGAGCGCCGCCTCTGCGAACTCAATGTCGCCGTGCAAGTCGTCCATGTGCGAGAGTCACCCGTGCTGGCGGGGATTGCGAGCAAAGAAACCCGAGTTCACGGGTGGATTTACGACCTTGCCGATGGGCTCTTGGCCGACCTCACACCCACAGTCGAATCGTTGCGCGCGATGGAGCCTTCTGCGGGACTGCGGTGAGTCGCGGCGATGAGGACAGATATCCGCGCATTAGTCCGATAACAAAATTTCGCTTTCTCCTGTCCCCTTCTGACGGTTCCGCGCAAACATCCTGCCCGAAACCAAACGGATGGTTTGACCCTTTGGTGTTCGCGGCTACGGTTCAACCGTCGTGGTGGGGACCCCTGACGTTGTTTGAGTGCCGCTGAACGGAGAAAGACATGAACCTCACCCAGACGCTTCGATCGATCGTCCTCCTCGCCGCCCTGCTCGCCGCCAACAGTGGAGCGAGCGCACAAGACCTCTACGACCCCGCGATCCTTCGCACGATCAACCTCCAGTTCCATGACGCGAACTGGCAGACGCTGATCGTCCAGAACTACCAGTCGCAGACCAACATCCTGGCGGATCTCACCATGGACGGGGTGACCTACCCCAATGTCGGTGTGCGCGCACGCGGCAACACGTCGTTCACGCAGCTGCCAGCCGGGTCGCAGAAGTGGTCGTTGGGCGTGGAGATGGACTTTGTCGATCCGCTGCAAGACCTGCTTGGCTACGACACGCTCAACCTCAACAACGGCTTCCACGACCCGACCTTCTGCCGCGAGGTGATCTACAACAACATCGTCGCGAAGTACATCCCCAACGGGCGCGCCAATCATGTAGTCGTCACGCTCAACGGCCAGAACTGGGGTGTGTACATCAACTACCAGCAGTTTGACCAAACGATGCTGAATGATTTCTTTGCTGACGAGACTGGCCTGCGGGTGAAGTGCGCCAACAATCCGCAGGGGCCCGGGCTGGTCTACAACGGCACTACGCAGTCCGGGTACACGGCCTATGAGATCAAGCATGACGGCGGGCTCGCAAACCCTTGGGGAGCCCACATCGCGGTCTGCAACGCCATCACCAATGGCTCGACCGCCAACATTGCGCAGATCGACGCGATCCTCGCACTTGATTCCTCGATCTGGTCAACCGCACTGGAAAACCTGCTCACCGACGATGACTCGTACATGAACAAGGGGTGCGATTTCGTGACCTATCGCGACCCGCTGGATGGGAGAACCCACATTCTGCAGGCGGACGCGAATGAGTCGTTTACGCAAACGACGTGGGCGCCGACGAGGAACTTTACGTCGACCAGCCGCCCGCTCTTTTCGCACTGCTTCCTCAATACGGAGATGCGGCAGCGCTTCTTCGCGCACTATCGTGATGCACTCGCGGCCGAGCTGAGCTGGGAAAACCTGGGCCCGCTCTTCACGGCGCAGCGCGCCCTGATCGATGCGGCGGTGCAGGCCGACACCAAGAAGCTCTACACGTACACGCTCTTCCAGCAGAACTTCACTTCACAGGTGACGTTGCCGTACTCTGGTCCGGCGGGTGGAACGGTGCCAGGGTTGCAGCAGTTTGTCGATGGCCGACGCACCTACCTCCTCGGGCAGGCCGAAGTGGTAGCCGTGGGGCCGACGATCGCCAGCGCGAGTCTCTCGGACGAACACCCGCAGCCGGGGGAGTCGGTGTGGTTGCGAGCGGAAGTGGCAAACGCCGGCACCGGCATCTCGGCGGTGACGGGGCTCTACCGCACCGCACCCGGAGTGTTCTCTCGCGTGACGATGCTGGACAATGGCGCGTCGGGTGACGGCGCGTCGGGCGATGGCGTGTACGGCGCGCTCCTCCCAGTCTCGGCAACGGCCGGGCAGAAGGTGGAGTGGTATGTCATGGCGAAGGCCACGAATTCCTACGGCTCCCTCAGCTTCTTGCCTGTCCGCTCCGAGCTCGCGCCCAATGTCTTCAGTTTCGGTTTCGGCGAAGCCGGCGTTCGAGTGACGGAGTTCATGTACTTCGGCGCCACGGGCGAGTTCTTCGAGCTCACCAACCTGACCGACGCTTCCATCGATATCTCAAGTTGGAGCACCGACGACGAGTCCGGCCAGCCCGGCGCCTTCCCGCTTGCCGGGGCCGGAGTCCTCGCGCCGGGAGCATCGGTGCTGGTCACCGATGTCGACCCAGCGATTTTCCGTGCAGCATGGTCGGTCCCGGCCACGACGCCGGTCCTCGGCCCAAACCTGACCGCCGAGATCGGGCGGAATGACGAGATCAACCTGTTCGACGGCAGCGGAAACCTCGTCGAACGCCTGCGGTATGGTGACGAGGTGTTCCCAGGATCCATCCGCACACGCAATGTGGCCGGTGTCACCTGCGCAGCCGACATGGGCGCCGACGACATCGGAGCCTGGTTCTTTGCTGCCCCCGGCGATGCCAACGGCTCGTGGGTCTCCTCCGGTGCCGACATCGGCTCTCCCGGCGTGTACACGGGCTGGACATGCAGCGCCAACCCCTGCCCAGCAGACCTTGACGCCAACGGCTCGGTCGACGGCGCCGACCTCGCATCCATCCTCAGCAACTGGGGGCTTGGCGGCACGGGCGACCTCGATGGCAGCGGTGCGGTGGACGGTGCTGACTTAGCCGCGATCTTGGGATCGTGGGGCCCATGCTGATGATTCAAGCCGCATCAGACGCGCAGGCATCTCCACTTTCAGTCGCCAACCCATTCACGGACTGGATCCACCAGTCATTCTCATCGGACTCGCACGTCGATGCTGGTGACATCTCGATCCGGATGGGCGCAGCGCTTGCGTTTGGCCTGCTGATTGCGCTGATCTATCGACTGACTCGAGGTCCGCAAGCCGCCAAGTCGCCGCTCGTGGCAACGCTCGTGTTGCTCACGGTCTTGCTCGCCATGACGACCATCGTCATCGGCGACAACCTGGCGCGAGCCTTCAGCGTGGTTGGCGCCTTGTCGATCGTGCGATTCCGCACCATCGTGTCCGACACGCGCGACACGGCCTTCGTCATCTTCTCCGTTGGCGTGGGGCTGGCCGTGGGCGCAGGGTTCTTGGTCGTGCCTCTGATCGCGATGCCGTTTGCGTTCGTGGCGGCCTACCTGTTCCATCACATGTTGGATGCGGGATCGGTATCGACTGCACACGGGACGACATGCCTCCTCACGGTGAGGATCGAGCTCGGCCGGCGAGTCGATGACGAAATCGCGGCGCTCCTTTCGCGCCACGCGGTCCGGTCGGCACTCAGGGGCATTGGCACAGCCAAGTTGGGCGACGCGTTCGAGCAGAAGTTCGATGTCTCAGTCGCCGACGCCACCCAGATGCGCGCGCTGTCCGAGGGGCTGCTCGCCATCGATGGCGTCAAGTTCGTCGGGCTGGAGCGAGCGTCGTCCAACGGGGGCTGAAAGTGTCCGCTCGCGGTTATCGGTGGAAATGTGACATCCAGGGTCACATTTCCACCGATAACCGGGGAGGGACCTAGGCTCTGGCCCCGTGGCTGCCCGACCAGTCCTGGCACAAGTTCGACCGCCCGAAGCCGTCACCGCCGAGCAGGCGCGTCGAGTCTTGCTCCGGCTCCAGGGACTGGCCGACGCGCCGGCCAAGAGTTCCGCGCGCGCTGTCGCCGCGTTGGTCGACCGCCTCGGATACGTGCAAGTCGATTCGATCAATGTGCTCGAACGCGCTCACCACCTGATCCTCGGCACTCGTCTGGATGGCTATCGGCACGGGCATCTCTCCCACGCCCTGGAGAACTCGCGCACCCTCTTCGAGCACTGGACGCACGACGCCTGCGCCATCCCCACGCGCTGGTACCCGCACTGGAAGCATCGATTCGAACGCTTCGACGAGCGAGTCAAGCGCAACGCTTGGTGGCAGGGTCGATTCAAGGGCAAGCCTGACGTCACGCTCCGTCGTGTGCTCGCTCGGATCGGTCGCGAGGGCCCGCTCCGCGCGCGCGACTTCGAGCCACCGCAGCCTCGCGAGAAGGGGGGCTGGTGGGAGTGGCACCCCGAGAAGGCGGCGCTGGAACACCTGTGGCGCCGTGGCGACTTGGCCATCTCGCGGCGCGAGCGATTCGAAAAGGTGTACGACCTGTCGGAGCGTGTCCACCCGGCCCACCACGCGGCCGATCGGCCGCCACACGACGAGCTCGTCGAGTGGGCGTGCCGCGAGGCGATTGACCGCATCGGCATCGGCACCGCGACGGAGATCGCGCACTTCTTCAACGCGATCTCGATCGCCGACGCGCGCGCGTGGCTGGAGCAGACGACGCGCGACGGGAAGTTGGTGCGAGTGGTGGTGTCGCCTGAGCGAGCATCCGGGAAGCCGGCCGCGGGCTTCGCTCTTCCGAACTGGCGTGCCCTCGCGGGCGAGACGGTCGCCGACCGGATCCGCCTCCTCGCCCCCTTTGACCCCGTCATCCGAGAGCGCGCACGCATGGAGCGCCTCTTCGGGTTCGACTATCGATTTGAAGCCTTCGTTCCCGCGGCGAAGCGCCAATACGGGTACTACGTGTTGCCGATGTTGTGGGGCGATCGCCTCATCGGGCGCATCGACCTCAAGCACGACCGCGAAACTGGCCAGCTCGTGACCGTCGGGTGCTGGTGGGAGGCGGCTCGACGTCGGAATGGCCTGAGTCGATGCGTCCGACACACTCCGCCCACGCGCGCGATCGCCAGTGCCTTGGAGCGCTCGCTCGCTCGGCTCTCGTCGCAGCTCGGAGCGACCTAGCCGGCCTCACTCCGTTCGCGTGTTGCGCTCGATCTGGATGAGGAGCGGAAACGCCAGGAAGAGGAGGATGAACAGCAGCGACCCGCCCACTCCGGCGGCCGCGGGGAGGAGAAGTGCTCGTCGCACCGCGTCCGCCTGCTCACGAGCCAGTTGCGCAAGCGATTCAGCCTCGATGCGTTGATCGAACTCGCGCACGTACCAGTTGGTTGCGCTCGCGGCATCGCAGTCCTCGCCCGAAGGCTTCTCGCGGGCCCACGCCTGTGCGAACCCTTCCAACCCAGACACGAACTGCTCCTGATACTGGCTGGGGACATCGCCGAGGTTGGAGCAGATGACCTCGGTCGATCGTTCTGGCTCCAGTCCCAGGATCGCCACGACCTTGGTGAATCGCGTTCGGTACTCGCGGCATGGATCGAAGGGGTCGATCGCACCCGCGCGCCCGGTGCGGCCCGATCCCGACCCCGCCGCCGGATCGGCACCTCGTCGACCCTGGGACGGTGTCGGCCGTTCACATGCCGCAATGAACTCCGACACCTCGGGGTCGGTCACTCCCATCGAAGTCGGGAGCGGGTTGGGCATGAGGGCGTACAAGCCCAAGCCAACCGAGCCGACGACGGCCAGGATGGCAACCAGCACGGCGAACACCGAAAATCCCTTGCCGAACCCGAAGGCCACGCGCAGGATTCGATCTCCGAGCCCGACGGGGACTGGCTTGGCAGCACGAAGGCGCGGCTGCGGGGGACTCACATCGACAGGGGGGCCCGATGTCGAATCGGTCGCCATCGGCGCCTCTGGCGCTGACCACTCGACGTCTGGATCGATGCGACCAGTGGGAAGAGGCAGGGGACGCTCTGGCGGTGGAGTCACCTCAACGGGGAATGGCGGCGGCGGAGTGGGTGCCGCTGGCGGCCTCGGTGGGGCGAGCGGCGGCGTCGACTCAACAGGTTCGTAGCGCGGCAATCGAGCCTCCGCGGCCTGAAGCGCGTCCGCCAGTCCGGCGACATCGCCTGCCTTGTGCCAGCTGCTTCGACCTTCACCGCGAAGCTCCGTCGATCGAGTGATTCCACCGACTTCGATGAGTCGAAGGACTTCGCCGTAGTGAAGGGGTCCACGCTCTGGCTCCCCGCGGTCTCGAATGAAGAATCGCGCCATCAGTGTCCTCCAGACCAAGCCCGATGGGACCGGGAAGAGTGCGTGAGCGTACTGGGGGGCCTTCTGCGCGTCGAACTCCCCACCTCACGTCCCTCGGCGGTTATCGGTGAGAATGTGCCCCTCAGGGGCACATTCTCACCGATAACCGGGTCCGGACCTCGGCTCCGCCGCCCGTTCCGGCAACGGCCAGTCGGCTACCAGGCTCCCCAGCGGCACCGGATAGTGCGCGACCGCGCGGTAGTGCTTGAATCGCAGGAGATCCTGCCCGGTCTCCGTGAGTGCATGGTGCACCAAGGCTCGATAGGCCGCGTTGGCGTCGGCGACTGCGCGGGGGAGCGAAATCGATCGCGGGCAAGTGAGCGGCGCATCCGATTGCTCCTGGTGGGAGACACCCACATTTGGATTGAGGATCGGGTGGGTCGTCGAGTGCTGCACATACGCCGCCGTCGCGTCGATGGCCGGAAGCGAGCGATGCACGAACACATCCAGCACCACCATGCGTGTCGGAAGTCCAACCGCGACACCCAATCGGCCGAAGTCATCCGCCTGCCGACGGTAGACATAGCCGCTCCCGGGGATCGACTCGGAAAAGGCCAGCCAAAACGGCCCGCGGGGCGGGCGCCGAATGCTCAGCGTGGCCGTTGGTCGGATCCGAGAGTGCCGCTCAAACTCTTCGGGAGTGACCTCGCCCGGCCCCTTCCTCCTGCCAAAACTTCCAGTGGGAAGGGTGACGACGATGTCCAGTGCATCCACGCCTGGCGCTGAACAATTGGGCACAAGCCACGGCACGGCCCCGGCAACTGCGTCCGGCTTCACCAGGTGCGACGGAATGCTGCCGGCTTCCCAGCTGGCCAGCGGGGAGTACATGGTGAGCGGTCCCGTGTCTGCGGTGACAGCGATCCCAAACTGCAGCTGTGCGCCAACAAGGTCGATGTCGTCGCTGCCGTGGCCCGCACCACCATCCCCATGGCCGCCTCCCACATGACCGTTCCCGGCCGCACCGAGTCCCGCCCCCGGCAGGACGAACAGTGCCCCAACCTTCAGTTGCATCGACACGCCACGCAATGCCGAGAGCGCCTTGAATGCATTCTTTCGGATGAGCAGCGCGCGGCGCTCTGCCATGCCGGCCGCCGCGTGCTCGGCGCGAAGTCCGCGTGCGCGAATGTCGTGGCCGTCATCGATCCCGGTCGCACCATCCAGGTCCACCAGCGTGTGGAGCCTCCGCAGCGGAGTTCCCGCCTCATTCGCCAGCGTCGCCAATCTCTCCAGCGCCTCGGCGATCGCATGCAACCGAGGCTCGTCAACCCCCGCAAGCCGGAGCGCCAGCTGCATGTACTCGCAACCGCGAGGGCCGGGCAACGCGCGGAGCACGGCGGTCGGGTCCGGCGTGGTGGCGATGCGCCACAACTGCCACCCAAGCGACTTGTCCAGCTTCAGTCGACGAGAAAAGTCGCGCGCGCTGTGCGCCTTCGCCAGCATCGGTCCCAGCGCCGCCGCGAGTGCCTCATGCAGCGCCGCCGCGCCACCGAGAAGCGGATCGTCCTGTGCGCCGGCCACGCCCAAGGCTACAGCCCGCGCACCTTCGCGAGCGACCGCTTGCTCTCCGCGCGGCTCTTCGCGATGATCGCGTTCGCCGCCCTTGGATTGGCCTTCGCCTCCAAGAGCGCCGTGAGGATCATCGGCGCGACGATCGTGGCATCCGACTCCACCACGAACATCGGCGTCGACTCGGTGAGCTTGTCCCAGGTGATCTTCTCATTGGGCGTGGCACCCGAGTACGAACCGTAACTGGTGGTGGAATCGGAAATCTGGCAGAAGTAGGCCCACGGCTTCACCTTCTGCTCCAGGTCGTACTTGATGCTGGGCACGACGCAGATCGGGAAGTCGCCAGCGATGCCGCCGCCAATCTGGAAGAAGCCGATGCCCTTGCCGGCGGAGAGCGCGCGGTAGTCGTCGTAGAGCTTGACCATGTACTCGATGCCGCTCTTGACGATGCCCGCGCCGCAATCGCCAAACTTCACGTGCGATGCGAAGATGTTGCCAAAGGTCGAGTCCTCGTGGCCGGGGACGACGATCGGGAGGTTGGCTTGTGCCGCAGCAAGGAGCCAGCACTCGGAAGGCTTGCCTTCCATCGCGCGCTTGGGGAGTGCCTGCACCAGCTCGTAGAAGTACTCGTGCCAGTAGCGCCGGTCGCCTCGCTCTGAGGCGCGCTTCCACATCGGGACCAGGAACTTCTCCACCGCGCGGAACGCTTCGTCCTCGGGAATGCTGGTGTCGGTCACGCGGCGCATGCGATCCTTCAGGATGCGCGTGTCGTCGGCCTTGGTGAAGTAGCGATAGTCGGGGAAGTCCTTGTAGGCATCGTGCGCCACCAAGCGGAAGAGCGACTCTTCCAGATTGGCGCCCGTCACCGAAAGGCCGTGGATCAACCCCGCGCGAATGGCGGGAGCGAGCGTGATCCCCAGCTGCGCGGAACTCATCGCGCCGGCCACAGCCCAATACATCTTGCCGCCCGCCTGGATGTGGTCCCAGTAGGCAAAGGTGGCGTCGCGAGTTGCGCGCGCGTTGAAGTTGCGGTAGTTCGCGGCGATGAAGTCGAGGATCGGCAGGCTGGTGCGCGGCATGGGGGGTGGAATCTACGGGACGCGCTGGCGCCGGGTCACGACAGGCGCCGCCGCCGAAGCGGGTTTCGACACGGAAGGGGTCGTCCGACGGCCTCTCTTGTGTCGAAACCTGACGGACCGCGCCAAAGCACAACCATTTGCGCCCGTGCACTCGCGCCACCCGCTCACTACCGCCCAGCCCACTCGCCATCGATGAGCCGGTACCTCGGCACCCTGGCGATCTGGCCGGTCAGCGTGCGCGCGGACATCTGGTTCCCGTTCGAATCAAACTCCAGCAGCTGCCGCGTGAGCGTCAGCGTGACGAGGGTCGTGTTGTCCAGGGTTCGGAACGCGCCGCACTGGGTGGGGCCACCGAAGAATTCCCCGGCGGTCCCAATCGTGAACGACGGTGCCGCTGGCCCAAACGCCGCCGAGGCCGGCACCACATAACTGCCATCGGCATTCCGAGGCGGCGCGATTTCCACCACTTGCGACCAGTCGTTGGCGCTGCCGGCGCGGTCGCCATTGTTGAACGCCAGGATGTTCCCCGCGCCGGGCAGTCCAGAGTCGATCCAGGTCGCGCCGTGCACGACGAAGAACTGCCGATGTGCCGCCGTGCCCCGGTCGTACCCCTGCGGGTTGCCCCATCGATAGAGGAAGTCGCCGCCCTTGCCGTGCGTGCCGCCGGCGTGCGACGCGGCCTCTGCGGTGCTCGTGGAGTGGTCGATGACCCACAGTTCGTCCAGGGAGCGACTGCTCACGAGAATCTCATCGCGCTCGGGCGAGTAATCGATGGCGTTCATGTGGATCCAGTCGCCAACCGAAGAAACGGTCCCAAAGTTGATGTCACACAACTCGGGGTGCTCCGCAACCACTCCAAATCCGGGCTTCGCGGCATCCGAGTCCTGAATCAGGTGGTCCCAGAGTCTCCACTGCCACACGGTTTCCCAGGTCGTCGCGCTGGTGGGCCGAATCTCCAGGATGGTCTCGGACCAGAACGAAGAGGCCGACAGCGTGGTCCTGCCGGCACCGAGCGCCTCTGCAACCGAGTGCCACTCCCAGGTGATGCACAGGATGTTGCCGTTGGGCATGGGGTGCACGTCGTGATGCTGCTGCATCAAGGTCGTGGCCAGGATCAGCGTGTTGGTGAGCGTCCCATCCGGCGCGAAGATCTCGATCCGCCCGCCGCGACCGCCGCTGTTGAACGAGCCATCGGTCACCTGCGACGGTCGAACCAGCGAGCCATCGGGCCAGAGCCAGCCGACGCTTGCGCCCACGCCCGCACCAAGCCACGACTTCACCGTGTTGCCTTCGGCATCCATCGCGATGGTTTGCAGACCATCAAGCGGCGTGACCAAGAGCAGGTCCGACACGGAAGGGCACGGACCCCAGGCTCCCAGGATCGCAGCGAGGTCTTCGCCGTCCACCAAGCCATCGCCGCTGATGTCGCTGGTCGATCCACCCCAATCGGAAAGTACGGCCGCCAGGTCGGCGCCGGTCACGGAGCCATCACCGTCAACGTCGCCTGTGCAGTCGGCGACCGCCGGCATCGCGACCGACGCGAGGCACACGGCGACCCAAGCAGAGGCGGAGGCGAAAGTGGCAGCAGGCGCAGATCGATTCAAGCGACTTGAAAACAACATCTCAACGATTGCACTGTGCCTCAACACCGGGGACGCGGCGAGTGAAGTTTGAGAAATCGACTCGAACTAGTCCGATAACACCACGCGCGACTCCTACACAGGTTCATTGATCCCTCCGCACGCCCTCGCTGATGGATTTTCTCGTCCCCGCGTGGAATCTGACTCCAACGAAGCCACAATGTCGTCGATGGAGTTTCCCGTGAAGCGTGGGATCAGAGTCGGCGCGATTGGCGTGTCCGCAGCTGCGGTCGCCGGGGTGCTCGTGATCGGCACGTCGCAGGCGTCGCCCTTGCCTCAAGCTGACGGCACCGCGGGTGCAACTCCACCCAACATCCTGGTCATCGTCATCGACGACCTTGGCATCGACCAGATGGGGTTTCCGCCATTCAGCTGGAACGCAGCGCCAGAGACCCCGTCCATGCCCGTGCTGGCTCAGTTGGCCGCAGGCGGCGTGAGCTTCCGAAACTTCTGGGCCACGCCCGAGTGCTCGCCATCTCGCGCCGCGATGCTCACGGGGCGCCACGGATTCCGCACCGGCGTCACGACCGCGATCGTCGATCCGATGCTGCCGATCATGCAGCTCCATCCATCAGAGGTCACCGTCCCTGAGTTGTTGGCCGGAGCGGGATACCAGTCGGCGATGCTGGGCAAGTACCACATGGGTGGCGGCCCCGAGAACACTCCTCCCGGGTACGGCTACGAAGCACCCATCACCACCGTGGGCATGGATTTCTACGACGGCTACTGGGATCTCCCGAAGGCCGCCGACACCACGCTTGGAGGACAGGCGCCCGAAGGCACATTCGACTGTGGCTCGATTGGCGGCATCGGTGTGACGGGTGCGGCCTGTTTCCCCGACGGCTCGTGCATCGAGGGTGTGCATCCGCTCGAGGCGATGGCGATGGGGGCCACGCCGCTGCTCAACGCTTCTGGCACCCTCGCCGCGACCTGCGCCGATGGTGACTGCGCCGCCATCGACTTCACCGCCATGAACGCCTACTACGTGTGGCCTCGCGTGATCGCGACCCCGGCCGCTGCGGGACAACTCGATGACCCGCGGCGAGAGTATCTCACCAGCTTCATCTCCCGCCGGACCGTGGAGTGGGTGGACGAGGCCAGCCAAGCCGGGAAGCCGTGGGTGGCGTTTTGCACGCACTCCTCGGCCCACACGCCGATCCAGCCGCCGCCGCCGTCGCTCACCGGTCCTGCGGCGAGCAACGCGAGTTGCGCGCTCACGGGGGTGGAGTACCGCCTCCAGTACAAGTTGATGTGCGAGTCCGTGGATCGCTCCATCGGGAACATGCTGGTCGATCTCGGGCTGGGCACCTGGGGGATGGACGGATTCGAACTTGGCGACCTCACCGCCGCCAACACGATGATTGTGCTCTTCAACGACAACGGGACGCTGGGATACGACGTGTTGCCGCCCTTTGATCCCACCCGAGCCAAGCAAACGGTCTACGAGACGGGCGTGCGTTCGCCTTGCATCGTGGCGGGCCCGATGGTGGCGCAACCTGGCCGCGCCGTGGACGAGGCGGTGTGCGTCGTGGACCTCTTCGGGCTCCTCTGCGACGCGGCGGGTGTTGACTGGACCACGGTTGCATCGCCAACGAGGAAGATTGACTGCGTCCCGATGATGCCGTACCTCACCGACCCATCGCAGGGCGCCATTCGCGAGTTCAACTTCGCGATGTACGAACAGGGTCGATTTGCGCCCGGCCAGGTCGGCCCGTGCCTTCTTGGGCAGACCGAGGTGGATGGACTGTTCACCAGCCAGTCGCTGTGCGAGGCCAACGGCGGTTGCTGGATGGGCGGGACCGACGCGGCGCCCTTCCCGGTGCAGGACTATTGCGACTTGGTGACGACGGACACCGCCGCGTCGACGGTGGAGTGCGGCGGCATCACCTACTGCTACTTGCCGCCATCGATGGCGGGGGAGTGCCCGGACGGTTCCACGCCCGTATCCCCTCCAACGCTGCGGCAACATGCCGTGCGCCACGGGCAATGGAAACTGGTCGTGCAAGTCTTCCCGGCGTGCCTGGCACCCAACGATTGCACCGCGCGCCTGTACAAGTTGCTGGAGCCGGTGCCGCCGCTCGTCCCAGGCATCGAAGGCGACGATGGCGACCCGTTGGTCTGGGATCCGATCGCAGACACGCTGCCCCCGGAGGCGGCGGTCGAGTTCCAGCTCCTGCGGTCGGAACTCATCACGCTCCTCGCGTCGCAGCCGACCTCCACAGCGGATGGCAACCTGGACGGGATCATCGATGTGGAAGACCTCCAAGGGTTGCTCACGGAGTGGGGCGGCATGACCTTTTGGGACGCCAACCTCGACGGCATCGGCGATGCGCAGGACCTGGCCATGATGCTGGCGCAGTGGGGGCCTCTTCCGCCGCCGATCGACACCCTCCCGGACTGCCTGATCGACGATGCCCGGACGCTCGTCCGCGACTACTCGCTGGACAAGTCCTACGCCGACACCACTGGCAGCGGCGTGGATGCGATTCCACTCGGTGGCTCGCTCGCCCGCGGCTCCTATGTCTTCGGCGGCAACCAGGGACTGCAGGTCCCGGTTGATGGACTTGACCTCACGGACTTTGCGATCGAGTTCGAGCTCACGGTCTCGTCTGCACTCTTCCCCTTTGGCAAGCTGGTCGATCTCTTCGACCTCCAGGAAGACCGCGGCCTCTACCGTGACGCGCTTGGTGGAGCGTTCCAGATCCTGCCGCCATTCTCGGCGGTGTCCGAAGCACGGATCATCCCCGGCATCCCGACGCACATTCGTTACGCGCGCGACGCCGAGACGGCGACGGTCGCGCTTTGGATCAATGGAGACCTCCAGTGGGTGCAGGCCGACCCTCTCGGGCTCGCGATTCCGCCGTCTGATGGCGTCATCACGCTCTTCGCCGACGACATCGTGACCAACGAGCAGGAAGCGTTCACGGGGAGCGTGTCGGTGGTGCGGCTGTGGGCGGGGGGTTGATTCCTGCTGGCGGCCGTCGGAATGACCTCAGCTGCGGTGCGCCGCGCCATTCGGTCATCCTTCGCTCGGTTCACCAGAACCCATTGCCCCGTACCCGCCTGCAATGCACCGCTCGAGCTGCGCGACCTCGTCATCCCGTAGGGCCCCAAAGAGCAAATCGCGCTTGGCCCTCGACAGCCGTCCGTGGTTCTGCAGGCAGAGGCGAATGAACAGGTCGAGGTCTCGGTCGGGAAGATCAACGACTTCCTGCATCGCCCGTTTCGTCCGGTCGTAACTCGCCAGGAACGACAACTCCAACACCAGTTCCGTCTCGACCGTCTGCTCGATGAACGCAAAGAGCGCCTCGACCTGCGTGGTCATGTCGGGAAATCGGTAGAGCGGACCAAGAACATCGCCATTGCGAACCGTCATGCGGCCCGCGTCATCGAGCGAGTAGTCGGCCAACCGAACGATCGGACTCGACAGCGCTTCCAGCGATGCGTCGTACTCCGCGGGCCGCTTGCGCATCACCGCGGACACGGGAAAGACCATGCCGGACGGCACGAAGCCGCGGCGTGCGAGGATGTTGTGGATGAGCAACCGGTGTAGTCGGCCGTTGCCATCACCGAAGGGATGCACAAACACCAAACCGTAGCCGACGAGCGATGCATGCAGCACGGGATGGATGTTGGCCGATTCCATGCGGCGGTGCGAGGCGATGACGCCCGACATCAGGCTGCCGACGAGTTCGGGCCCCGGGCACACATAGTGGATTCGCTCGTTCCCGAAATGCACCGTCTCGCCCACATAGTTCTGGTCGGTGCGGTAGCCCGTCTCGCGGTATCGCGGATCGACGATCCGGTTCTGTGCCTCGACGAGCCGCTGCTTCTCGCAAAGGTCGTCGTGCGCGGCCACCTGGAGCAGCCCCACGAAGCGCTCGGTCCGCGAGGTGTCCGGATTGATGTGCTCGATCTCGAAGGACGACTTCGTCTCTTTCGTGTACAGGTAGCCCATCGCGCGCTTGAGGAGTTCCGGCGGATGGCGCGACATGATCTCCCGACTCCGCGCGGACAGGTCGCGTCCGATGAAAGCCGTGATCGCAGCGGTCTTGCGGACGGCCGGGCAGAAGTCGCCGTTGCCCAGCAGGTTGTCGTTGATCCGCTGGCGGCGCACCTGCGTCGGCGTGTCGAGCACAAAGTACTCGTCGTGCTCCAGGAGATCGACATAGTTGCCCGCCTTCAGGTCGGCGAGCGGTAGGCGCTGTCCGGTGAGCAGTTCGAAGAGATACCAGATCCGTCGCGTGTACTTGCCATGCGGCGTTGCCTGCACCCAGCGCTTGATCGACTCGGCGCCGATCGCAGGAAGGATCTTCGAGAGGAGCGCGAGGTCGGTGCCGTCGTACTTGAGCGCGAACTCAAGGTGATCGCAGGAATCATCACCGGGCCAATACTGCGCGGGGTAGGTTTCGACGATCCCGCTCGCGGAACGCTCAATCCGCTTGGACGCACCATCGCACACCGACGAACGGTGCCAGGGAGCGAGGGATTGGATCCCGAACTGGTCGATCAAGGCGGCGAACCCGGCAGCACGGCAGGATCGTTCCAGCGGCATGGCTCACAATAATACCTATCAAATCCTTAAAAGCCTTACAAAATCATCCATCCACACCAAAACGTCGACTACTCGACCGCAATTCGCGTAATTCAACCGCAAATCACTTTCGGCGCGGCAAATGACGCCCAAAACACACACAACGGTCGCTCTTTGGATCAACGGCGACTTCCAGCTGGCCGCAAGCCTGGGCGAGCGCTGAGTATGACCGCGTCTCTCACCCCGGGGGCTCTCTGTTTGCGACTCATGGACCCAGTTGTGCGTCGCATCATGGTTCTCGCGTCTCACGATGACGCGAATCGCGTCGCATCACGCTGACAGGGGTGCGCTGAAGAGGTGCACCCGTTGTGAGAGACTGATCTGGCCCACAGGGCCGAGGGGTGGTCTTGCCCGTACGGCTCACCCCGCGCTTCTCACCCGGCCTTCGGCACCTCGACTCCCGCGACCTTGCACAGCGCGGCAACCACAGGATCCACCGAGGTCTTCTTCTTGATCGTGAGCATCTCGTTGCCCTTGAAGACTTCAAGCATCGCTTCGGCCCACTTGCGCTTGGCGGCCTTGCCATTGAGGCTCTTGGCCCAGGCGTTCACTTGCTTGACGAAGGCTGCTGAGGCGACCTTGCTCTTGGTGCGGTCGGAACTCGCCAGGTAGGCCTTCGCCTTCGCACAACAACCCGCAGAGAAGGCTCCCTCTCCGTCGATCGCGCGCCAGCAAGCGGCCAGCAGGTTGGCATTGGTGCAGCCTTGCCTCTCAAGTTCATCCAGCAGCACGCTGGCCTTCTCTTGGCTGCCAGCGCCGGTGGCCATGGGCAATTCCGCGATGCGTGCATGCACAAGGTCCCGCATCGTGCTTCCGTACAGCGCAAACTCCTTGCTGGCACGCTCAGGGCCCACGGCCTTGGGGAATGCCGTCGCGAATGCATCCAGGATCGCGACGAGTTCGGTGGGATCGGACGAAGCCTTGATCGCCGCCTCAAAGCCCGCGGCAGCGAATGGATTCTCCGCGATCGCCGCCGAGGCAAACTCCCTGGCGTGAGCGGCTCGATCCTCGGGAGAAAGCGTGTTGATGGCTCGCGCCAGCACCAAGCCATCCAAGTACGACTCCAGATCATGGTTGACACCGTTGGCCACGCTCTGGTGGAACACCATGTTGCGGCGGCCGCCGTGGTCGTCGTAGTTCCAGCCGGCGTGGACATTGGTGACCTCGTCGCCCCCGGTGGCGTACTGGCCACCAACGCACTTGAAATCGCCGGTCTTGGGGTCCACGGCCATCCGAACGAGCGCGCAGTGGCCGGGCTGGCCGGCGGTGGAGCTGGGGACACCACAGGTTCGATAGGTGCGCGCGCCGATGTTCCCCATCGTGCCGCAGACGCCGCCGTCCTTCCACATCATCTGGATCGAGCCATTGCTGAAGGCGAAGGGGCTCAGTCGCCGCGCCGCCTGCATGATGCCTTGCTGCGCGATCCCGCCGGTGTACTCGCCGTAGGTGCGCATCTCGCCATCGCCGGCAAATTTGGCCCAGATCTCCTCGCGCTCGCGAAGCGGCTGGTCATCGGACGCCAGCATCATGAGCACGGGCCACGGGGCGTTGAGGGGGAATCGATCCTCGCCGCGAACGCCTCGTTCTGCCGCCGTGCCTGGCTGCCTGTCGTTGCGGATGAACCACGCCATCGATTCCGAGGCAGACGGTGCGCCATCGCGCTCCGCGGGCATGCGGCCCGTGGCCCGGTAGGCGTCGTGGAAGAGGTTGTAGGCCTTGGTGATGCCATCCTGCATCGCCTTGTCACCCACGCCGTCATTGGAGAACCAGCTCACGACCTTGTCGCCACAGTTGACCTGGACCTCCGGGTGGCCATTCGAGCGCATGTATTGGTTGAACTCGCCCTGGAGCGCGGAGGAGGCGATCACATCGGCGGCAACCAGCGCACGTTCCACTGTCTTCTTCACCGCCTTCGCCTTGCCGCGAGGCTTGGCGACCCCCTTGTCGTCGTACTCCAGCGGCGGCAGCTCCTTGGTCATCGCTTCGGCTTGAATGGGCGCGTGGTCTTCCAAGAAGTTGATGACGAGGTCGTTCACCGTGCGGGGTCGGCTTGGGTCCTTGGTGTCAAGCGGAACGCGTGGATCGCCGGGAATCGTGAGCGAGAGCGGGGGGCGCGCCGAGACATCGGGAAGCGCCGAGGCCTCATCCCCCTTTGCCTGCGAATCGCCATCGTTCCAGCCCATCGCGTTGCGGGAGCGCGGCGCGTAGGAATCCTGGATCGCAAAGGCCAGCGCCAACTGCGTGTAGTCCTTGCGGACGGTGTCCTGGCCGAGGTCGATCTCCAGCGACCGCAGCGCCAGGATCACTGGGACCGGATTGTTGCGGCAGCCGTAGACGGTGGTGCGGACGATGTCGTCTCCGTCGACCCACGCCAGAAAGTCCCTTGGCAGCGTGATCTTGAGCCGCTTGAGTGCCTCCAGCGTCTTCGCGCGAGCCTCGTCCAGGTAGGCCTTCTCCAACGACTCACCCCACTTGTAGTTGGCGCGCTTCGCGGTCGCGGGGAAGTCGTCGGCCGCGAGGGCGGAGCCGACATGGCCCGCAACCAGCGTTGATCCGAAGAGGAGAGTGGCGAGCAAGACTGAAGGACTGTGGTTCCTCATGACGCCATCGTAGGGCTTGGCACCCCACTTATCATCATGCGACTTGCCCCACATGTGCCCCATCCTTGGTCGACACACGGAGACGGTGCCAACTCCGTACGCGCGCGGCAAGTGGTCATTGGTCCGGTGCACGGAAACCGGACTGGTGTTCCTGCCCGACCCGCCGGCCTACCAGCAACTGGAGGAACAGTTTGCCTGGGAGCAGACGCGCATCGCGGAACGCGAACGGCGAATCCGGGACGAGCCGGTGCTGGCACGCGTCTCCAATGCCTACAAGCGCGCCCGCCTGGCGATCTTCCGCTCCAGGAACAAGATGGCCGACTTGGCGCTGGAGGTCGTCCAACACCGAGCCTGGCCTCGACGTGAACAGCTGCAGATCGTGGATCTCGGATGCGCGGAGTGCAAGCTCCTGGCCAGCACCTACGCCACGCTCGCCCGGGGTGAACGCCACTGTGTCCCCATCGGCATTGAGGTGTCCCGCCAACTGGCCAAGGAAGGCGACGAGCGCATGCGCGAGCTCGGCGGCCGCGTGATCTGCGACAGTGCGATCGGCGGCGCCGCAGGGTTGCCTGCAGGATCGTTTCACCTGGTGCTGATGTCTTCGTTCCTCGAGCACGAGGCCAATCCGCTGGAACTGCTCCGCACGCTGCGTGCGGCGCTTCGCCCCGACGGCGCGGTGGTCCTCAAGGTTCCCAACTTTGCGTGCCTCAACCGACGGCTGCGCGGCGGCCGGTGGTGCGGGTTCCGTTACCCAGACCATGTGAACTATTTCACGCCCTCGACGCTGGCGCGACTGGCGCGCGAGGCGGGGTATCGCGTTGCACGCCAACGGCTCGTCGATCGCCTTCCCACAAGCGACAACATGTACGCCGTGCTGGAGCCGAGCTGATTCGCAAGCCGCCGATGCCTTCCCTCGCCACGCTCCGCATCGTCGAGCCCAATCTGACCGGGCATGCGGGGCATTACGGCGAGTTCGTGCGTGCGCTGGCCTCGCGCGTGGCGCCGGACGAGGGGCGGATCGAAGTGGATGCTGGAGTCGGTGCCGAGAGCCTGACAGATCCAAGGTTGCCTCACCTCATCCTCCGGGAGTCCGCGCCGCGAGGGGAATGGAGCGTGGTGCGTGAGTGTGTTCGCGATCCCAATGCGCCGTTCTTGATTCTGACGGCCCAGGCCAAGCATGCGGTGATGCTGCAGCTGGCACGGGCTCGAGGCGGCACGCTTGAGCACGTTCGTCTGTACTTTCACTGGAGGGAGTCGTCGCTCCTGAAGCGGATGGCCGCACTGGCGTCGCCCGCCGTCCGGCGAGAGTGCCTCGCGGTGTGCCCCACTCCGGTGACGGCCGCCTTCCTTCGGCGCACTGGCTGGTCACGCGTGGCCGAAGTCCCCTATCCGGCCATCGCGCCTGCGCATTCATTCCCGGCCACCGGGCCGCGACACCTCTTGATGGCCGGGGCGGCGCGAATGAACAAGGGGCTTCGCGAGCTGGCTGGGGCCTGCGAGACCTGGTCACGCCAGTCGGGTGCGCCGCTTCCGGTGCTGGTGCAGGCCACCGGCAAGCGCTCGGGGCGGCAGGGTCGCCTTGAGGCGGAATTGCTCGGTCGGCTTGCGCAGCGGCAGTTCCCATGGCTGACGCTGGATGCCTCCGCGCCAGATCGTGCCGGGTATGCACAACGATTCAGTGGCGCGATCGTGCTGGCCCCCTATGACCCGATGGTCTTTGCCGACAACGTGAGCGGAGTGGCACTGGACGCGCTGCTGCATGGCGCCCCGGTGGTCGCGACGGCCGGGACTTGGGCGGCGCGAGTCGTGGAGCGCTTTGGCGCGGGCGTGGTAATGGAAGAATGGACGGCTGCCGCCTTGGCTGAGGCCGTTTCGCAAGCGGTGGCCCGTTGGGAGACCATCGCCGCCGCCGCACGCGTCGCCGCCGGGACGCTGGCGCGGGAACACGACCCAGCCAACCTCTGGGCGGTACTCACTTCGGGCAGGCAAGCCAGCGATCGGTGAGCGCGGCCCGCTGCGCAGACGTGAAGAAAACGCGCGACGCGGGAAGCGCCATCATCCGTTCCACATAGTCCGGCCGCGAGCGGATGGCCGACTTCAGCCGCTCGTACACCCCCGGCGCCGCCTGCGATTCGTTCTGGTTTTCGCGCTGGAGCGGCACCAGTGGAACCCCCAAGAAGCCTTCGACGGCCTCGCGCTTCAGTTCATCGCTCAGATCCGCGCGCAGCACCAGGCAATCGAAGCGACCGCGACGGTACCTGTGCCAGCCGCGCTGGGCATCAAATCCCTCGGCGAGAGGGTCAATGCCGGTCGTTGCCTTGAACTCATGGGTCCACCAAAGGCTGGCGGATTCATGCGCAAACGTGTCGAGAAAGTGATTCAACAGCCTGTCCGTGGACATCCACGGTGCCCGCCGCCAGAACGTGCGCATCCAGTAGGCGCGGCCAAAGTAGGTGTAGTTGGAGAGGTTGAACGCGATCGGGTCGCGAAAGACCGACACGGTGTGGAACGGTCGATCGGCCCCGGGCGGCAGCAGCAGGAGCAGTCGGCGCCCCGTCCGCTGCTCGATGGCGCGGTGGCGGAGCAGGCCATCTGGAGCGACCATGCTGGAGAGGGGACCAGGCCAAAAGTGCTCAGGCTGGAGGAAGTGGACCTTCGTGACGGACAGCCCGGGCGTGCGCTCGATCGCCGCGGCGACCGCCGTGGACGCGGTCTTGGTGGCGGAGTACACGATGACCGGTGCGAGGCCGTCGCGAAGCTGCGCAGCAAGCCGTCGCGCGGCCCGCGCTTCACTCCTCGGGAATCGCAGTGCGTCCTGCAGGTGCCGGAAGGGCGTGTTCAGGATCTCGACAGCATCGCGCAACACCGCGCCGAGCGGGGGGCGAGGGGACGCAGACGCGGAATCGGTGAATGAGTGCAGCGTCACGGCAGGGTGGAAACGCGCGAACCGGGCGCGAATCTACCCTCGGCGGAACGGGCGGAAGAGCTCGTCGCGAACCTCCCCCAGTGCCGACTTGAACTCAGCGGCGTCCGGGTCGTTGGCCTGGAGGCGTGCAAACCAGGATCGGGCCAGCACAAGAAACCCACCAAGAAGGAGGCCGAGGAAGCCGCCACCCAGGACGATGCGAGTGCGTGCCGGAGCGCTGCGCTGGAGCGGCGGCTGTGGCGGCTGGATCACTTCGATCGAGGGCTGGTTCTCCTGCTCCTCGATCTTGGCCAGTTCGAGCTGCTTCATGAGGGTCTCCACGACCTGTTCTTGCAGGCGAACCGCGCGCTCCAGTTTCTGGGCCTCGGCCGTCAAGTCTGGAGTGACGATTTTCCGATTGCGCCCCGTGAAGTCCGCGAAGGCATCGGTGGCGATCTGAAGGGTCCTCCCGGAGTCAACGAGCTGCGCATCGATGAAGGTCCTGTTTTGGCTGGCCTTCCCGCCACGGACCTCCGAGTTGTAGAGCTTTATCGCGTCCAAGAGCCGCTGCCCAATGTCCGCGGCGAGCTGGGGCTGGTCGGCTGATACGTCGACGGTGACCACGCGCGCGCTGGATGCCCCTCCAACCGCCTTCGCGACAGACACCTTCATGGAAGCCTGCAGGACTTCGACGGCTCGCTGGACTCGTTCAAACTCAGAGCCGCCTTGGACTCCGTAGTGCTGCACAAGCGTGGTTTCTTGGCCACCAGCCACGAGGGGCGCCTGCACCACGGCACCCAAGAATGCCGGACTCTTGAGAAGGTCCACGTAGTAGTCGCTTGAGGCGCTCTCGCCACCAGAGAGTTCGGCAATGCCGGCACCCGCGAAGTCGGCCATCCGTCCTGCAATCGCGTTGCTGCGCGAGGGGAGGAACCTGGTCGTCGCCGTGTAGACGGGCGAAAGGAGGAGGGCGTAGACGATGCTGCCGACCGTCATGGCCGACGCCACCCCCACGATCGTCCACCGACCTCTGACGAGGGTCGTGAGCAACGCAAAGGGGCGTACGCCAACCTCTTCGTCGGCGGTCGTCGAATGCACCGCCTCCACGGGTTCGACGGGTTCGATTGGGTGCGTGCTCACTTCGCCTCCGGCGCGACAGGGCGAGCGGTCACCACGATGATGGCTCCTGCTGGAATCTCCGGATTGAAGCCCTTCGCGCCCGCGCCGGAGAGCATCGAGCCATCCGGAAGCAAGACGACGACTCGCTCGGGATCGGCACTCGTGGAGAAACCGCCGCACAACCCGAGGTAGTACCCCAATCGGGCGTCCTCCATGTGCTGGACCAGCGCGGGCCGATTCACGGCCCCCTTCACCTCGACCGTGAGTAGCCGTTCCGATTCCCGCTGCAGCGGCACGACAACTGTGGAACCTGCGAGGAGGACCGGATCACCGGAACCCACAAGGGTTGTCGCATTGTTGGGGGCGGTCACGAGGATCCGGGCCCGGTCGGCCTTGGGAAGGAGGCCACCACATCGATCAAGGTAGTTGGAGAGTTTCGTTCCAGCCATGTGCTGCACCACCAGCGGCTTGCCGACGGCCCCGGCGATGGTGACCATGCCCGAACTTCGCGGGACGAAAAGCTGATCGCCATCGAGTGTTTCCAGGTCTGCCGGGCCACCCGGCGAAGCAAGCGCAGCCGCGAGGTCAATGGTCACCTCCACCATCGCATGCGCCCCCGACTCATCCAGCGCCACGGCACCACTCCGCCGCCGGAGCGTGGCACCCTCAGGGTATCCCAGCGGGCGGAGCCCGCCCGCGGCCTTGACGAGGTCGGACAGCCGTTGACCCTTGTTGGAAATGGCGTAACTCCCTTCGTGTGCCACTTCACCACTGATGCGTGCTGCCCCCATCGGCTCAAATCCCGCCACGTGCCGAACTGTGACACGATCAGCGGGCGACAGGGACATCGCCGCAGGGTCTCCTTCAGCCGTCGCCAGCCCTGTTGCCGTCACCGTCAGCGCGACCACTCGGGAATCGGCCTCAGTTGCGTCGGTCCCGGCCGCCGACATGGTGTTTGTCACGAGCACCTCGGGATGTGTGGCGTCCGGCGCCAGCCCACCCGCCAGCACGAGGAGGTCCGCGATGGTCATGTTGTCAGCAAATGGATACCGGCCTGGGGAATCGACCAACCCAGTCACTTCCACGAACTGCGGCGTGCGGAGGTCGGCGTCCGCGTACACCTGAATGACGTCGCCGTCCACGAGCGCAAGGTCAGCGTCGGCATTTCCTCGCAACAGGGCACCGAGATCGAAGGTAATCAGTTCCGTGCCGACGCCTCGCAATGACCGCCGCGTGATGTGTGCGGTGTCCATGTGGGTCCGCCTCGCGAAGTCGGCGTCCTGGAAACCGCCGTGCATGAAGATCACGTCTTCAAGTGTCATCCCATCGGCCAAGACGACTGGGCCGGGCTCCTTGACGTGGCCCGCCAGCGTGATTGACTTGTCCTTGCCGCCCATGCCCCAGGTGGACTGGATGTGGACTTGGTCCATTTCCCGCAGCGGCACGTTGAGCTCGACGTCGTCTGCAAGCGCAAATGTGCCGTCCGGTTGCTTGGCGAAGAGTCCATCGAGGGGGAAGCTCAGCAGGCGCTTCCGGAAATCGTCGTCCGTGCGCACGATGTCCGCTCGCTTGAGGTAGGCGTGCTCTCGAAGCCCGCCGGCCTTCTCGATCAGGTCAGCGACGCGCATGCTGGGGGTGAACTCGTAGGTCCCTGCGCGCTTGACCCCCTCGCCTGCGATCGTGACGACGTTCTTGCGCACCTGCACGTTCTCGTGCACGATCAATTCGTCCAGGTCCTGGATGGGGAGGTTGGCATCGCGCCTCGCGTAGAGGTCCGTAAGGTCCAGGTCCAGGTAGATCTCGCCCTGATCGACCACGTTTCGCCGCAGTTGGGCCTGTTGCATTGACGCCGTTGGCTTGAAGCCTCCGGCCAGCTCCACCAACTCCTTGAGGCCTTCGTCGGCGAGGAGCTCATAACGCATCGGGCGCCGAACCTCGCCGCTCACCGTGGCCGTCCGCGTCTTGATTGGCACGATCAGGTAGTCGCCAGGCTGGAGGCGAATGGAGCGCTGGTCCAGGTCGCCCCGCAGGAAGAAACCGTAGAGGTCGATCGAGTCCAAGGACCCGTCGGCGCGCTTGATCCGAATGTCTCGCAGTGACCCAGTCGGCCGCACGCCACCGGCGTTGTTGAGGAGATTGATGACGTTGGCGACGGCGGCGCTCACTGAATAGGCACCCGGGCGGTTGACTTCGCCAACCACGTGCACCAGCATCGGTCGAATCTTCCCGAGGCGAATGTCGACAAACGCGGTGCTCTTGGCCGGATCGGTGGCGTTGATGTACCCGCCGCGAATCTGCGAGAGGGCTTCCATGAGGAGGGGGCGGAGGTCGCGGAGCCTGACCCCGTTCGCCTGGATGCGGCCGCTGTCGTCGGGGAGTTCGATGAATCCCTGTTCACCGACCACCAGGTTCATCGTCTCGTTGAGGTCGCCCCAGATCGTGACAACGACCTCGTCGCGAGGGCTGAGCAGGTAGTCATCGTCGATGGGGCCGTCCACCACGCCCCCGACGCCGCCGGAGAAGTAGTCGTAGCCGAAGTCCGATTCGCGGGCCTCACCCGTCGTCGTGGAGGTCGGCACCGTTCCGCCAATGCCGGAGGCAGCAGATTCAGGGGACGCCGGGCCGGAACCGCCCGCGGCGTCGGTGTCCTGGAACGGAGCCGCGCATCCGGCCATGACCACGGAGGGTTGGCTCAGGGCCAACGCGATGGCAACGGCAAGCGGGAACGCGGCAAGGGCGCGACACAAGGCAGCGGGCGCGATTCGGCAGATGGACATGAGTTGGACCTCCATGGAAGCGCGCCAATCGTAGCGGATGGACACCCCATGGCTCAATGGACAGCTCGTCAGCCCCGCCCCCAAGTCTCTAGTGTTTCACGCCCTGGGATCGCACCACTCGCCAGACCGTCAGCCACAAGATGTGCATGTCCATCAAGAAGGAATGGCGCTCCAGGTACTCGGCGTCCAGCTCGATCTTTCTTGATTCCGCGATGTCGTCGCGACCGTTCACTTGCGCCCAGCCAGTGATGCCAGGGCGCAGTGAATGGATTCCATGCGCCTGACGGGAGGCATTGAGCGTCGTTTGGGTTGGCAAGGCCGGGCGTGGCCCGACGAGGCTCATGTCGCCGATGAGCACCGACCAGAGCTGCGGCAACTCGTCCAGTGAGAGCTTGCGGAGGATTCGGCCCACGGGGGTGGTGTGCACATCCGGTAGCAGCATCCGATCAGTGGGCAGTTCGGGCGTGCCGACGTGCATCGTCCGAAACTTCGGCATCCGGAATGGATTGCCGCCACGGCCCACGCGCGTCGACCAGTAGATGGCGGGCCCCTTGGAGGTGGACCAGATGAGTACACCAAGCAGGAGGGCAAGGGGGGAGAGCATGAGTCCGAGGGTCGTGCTCACGACGACGTCACCGATCCGCCTCCCGGGATTCAGGCCTTGAGCCTGCGACTGGGCCCCCACATCCAGGTCCCCTGCGAGGGGGGCAATCGCGGCAGGCTCGTCACTCACGGGACGGACATTGTACCCGGGAGCCCGTCGCACCCTTCGTAGGATCACGAAGTGGAGCAGGCTCGTCCATCGCCTCGGTCAGCGTCTCAGTACGCCGGTACGTGGTGGTGGTTTGGGGCTTCCGCCTTTCGAGTCGAATGGGTTCGAATCACGCTCTCAGTGGTCGCAGAGCTCGCCGGATTCTCAGTCCGGGTGGCCGCCCTCGGAGGGGTGCTCTGGTTCATCAGGCGGCTGCAGTCGGGTGACGGCATTCGGATCTTTGGTGAACAGTGGGTGCCGACGGAGCTGCCCACGGCCGCGTTGATCTCGGGCGGCATCGCCGCTCTCTTCCTTGCAGGAAGCGGGTTGGCTTATCTGTCCCGCCGCTGGGCGATCGACGCTTCCGCAGCCTGCACCAGAGACTGGATGCGTGGCGTGCTTGAGGCAGTGGGAGGCGGTCGACTCGGATCGGAGGAGCGAGGCGTGACGCGCGCGGCCTTGGTCGGGAGCACCGATTCGATCGCTTGTGGAAGGGTCGTCTGGCAGGCCGTGCGCGGACTCTCCAGCGGCATCAACCTGATGCTCCTGTTGGGGGCGCTGCTATGGATGGAGCCGTGGCTGACACTTGCGGCGGGCGTGGTCGGATCGATTGGCCTGCTCTGGCAGTTCCGCGTCAACGTCTTGGCGGCCCTGAGCACCGAAGAGTTGGAGCGAACGTCGGCCCTCATGCGCAGTGCGTGGCTTGATGTCGTGAAGGAGCGACTCCGCGATCCGATGGCCTTTACGGGCCAGCTGCCGGCGTCGGTGCTTGGCTCGATCAAGGAGCGTGGAGTGCAGCTGCGCGTGATCGAGGACGGCGGCGTGGGAGCCAATGTCGCGACAGCGTTCCTGCTCGGCGGCGTGACGCTCTTCATCGCCTGGTCAAGGTCTCAAGGACCCGTGGACTGGGAACTGCTCCTTGCGTATGCGATCGGCCTCCGCGCGCTTGTCGGCCTGCTGGAATCGAATGCCCGTCGGGCCGTGGCGATCCACCGCTTCTACCCCAATGTCACCCGATACTGGCGGGTGATCGTGAAGGGCCTAGTTTCAAGTGCAACGGACGCGAACGGGCCGGAAGCGGACGACCCCGAAGTCGAGGTTGAGTCAATCGACTGAGGCGCTCGACGTTCCCGTTGCCCCCATGCCGATCGTCGCCGTGTACGCCGCCAAGAGCCGGGCGGATTCGCATTCCCAGTTGAGCGCGCGAGCCGCAACGAGGCAGCGCGCCCGCATCAACTCCATGAGCTGTCGATCCGCGAGTGTGTCGGTGATCGCGGCCGCCATTGCGGCCGGATCGCCCTCGGGAAACAGGACTCCAACTCCATGCTCTTCGGCGATTCGCCGCTTCTCGGGGTGATCCGTCATCACGAGGGGCACGCCGGCCATGATGCTGTGAAACATCTTGTTGCTGGCCTCGAATCGGTAACTGAGGCAATGCCCCAGCGTGGGGACGATGGAGAGATCGGCACTCGCCGTCCAGGCCAGGATCGCCTCCCGAGGAACCGCCGGGAGGAAGTGCACGGTCCGGTCCAGGGAACCGTTGGCATCTGCCCGTGCACGCAGCGACCCAAGGTACGACTCATTCTGCGCGTACCCCATGATGATCAGGCGGGCACCGGAACACAGCGGTGCCGCATCGATCAGGGTCTCCAGTCCCCGGTTCACGGTGATGGCCCCGGCATAGAGGCACAGCCCATCCGTGTCAGGCGCGCCAACGGCATCCCGAAGCTCGCGGCCCTTCTGTGGGGGCTGCTTGAACGGCTGTGCGTTGCGCACCAAGATTGGACGGGCGATCCCATACTGGTCACGCAGCCAATCGCAGATCCCATCGGCCACGGTGAAGACCGCGGCACAGCGCCCAACCAGCCGGCGTTCGATCGCACCCCAGAGCCACTGGTCGGCCCACCTCGGTCGATTGCCGATGTTTCGATGCAACCAGAGCTCGTGCGAGTCATACATGAGCATCGAGCCGCAGTCGCGAGCGATGACGGCTGCGGCGGGCAGGGTGCTGAGATCGTGTGCGTGGACGAAATCAGGTCGAAGCGCGCGCGAGTGACGGACAAAAGGGCGATAGGTCCCGGCGGTCGTGATCCCGAAGAGTCGTGCGAAACGCCGGACTGTCGCGAAGAGCGGTCGACCGGCCGCCTTCACGGCGCGCCGACGAAGCGTCCGGACTCGAGCGGCCAGGAGCCTTGCGATTTGCTTGGGTGCCCGAAGGAGGCGGCGACCTCCTCGGGCGGTCCAACGCGGGTTCTCGCCAGGCTGCGCCGGTGCTGTGTTCGTGGTGACCGCCTTGGGCGTGGCGACGGGGATGGGAATGAGAATGGAGACTGGAACGGGACTTGGCAAGGAGAGTGGAGGTCCGCCTTCGTGGACGGAGACGTCGGTCCAGCGACTGCGCACCAGGTCGAGCGCCGCGAGCGCGGATCGGAGCGGCTCCACCCGGTGGATCTCGTACCGTGCGCCGGGTGGGCCCATCGACTCGCGTGGGGGAAGCTGGCCACGCTGAAGCGCGATCACCACGACTTCGGCACCAGCGGCGGAGAGGGCTTCTGCCTCCTTCATGACACGCGTGTCGTGCGTGCAGGGGTTGGTCAAGAGCATGACCACGCGGCGGCCAGTCAGGGGCAAGGAAGGTGTCACGGGAAGACTGGGGGAACTCTAATCGTTCGGAAGGAGCGGATGCAGCGCCTCAAGCGCTTGAGACGCCACGCGATCCCAATCCAGTGCCTCGCTGGCATGCGCGGCGCATCGCGCTGAGATTTCGGCCAAGTCGCGGTCGCTTGCGGCCAGGAAGCGCGCGAGCTGTTCCGTCAGGCGAGTGGGGTGCTCCGCCGCGCACGTCCACCCCAGCCGATGTGCTGCCACGATGTCCGCGGGCGCCGAAGTCGCATGGATCACTGGAAGCCCGGCAGCGAGCATGAACGAGAGCTTCTGGGGGGCGATGCCGTAGCGGTAGAGCGGGCGATCAAGCCACCCCAGGTAGCCCGCATCGAATCGCGAGAGCAAGGACCGTGTCTGTAGCTGGGGACGAAAGCCCCATAACTCAATCGATGAAATCCCCTCGCGGGAGACCCGTGCCGCGAGGCGTTCGCGCTCAGTCCCATCGCCGATGATGATGCACGCCAGGCGGGAGCGCCCCGCGATCGAGAGTCCCTTCACCGCATCCAGCAACTGGTCCAGTGCGTTAGGCACCCCAAGCGCCCCGGCATACAGGAGCAGCCGCTTCCCACTGCAACGGTGCGCCTCGAGCCGGGCGGCATCGGACGGGCTGGCGTAGTCGGAAATCGGTGCCGCCACGTCTGCGCCGTTAGCGACATGGACACACGCAGGGTGAGGCCACCCGGCGTCGTCAAAGTATTCTGAAACGTGGGCCAGCGGAGAAAACACCAGGCGAGCGTTGCGGATGGCGTGGCGAGTCACGTGATTGCACCAGCCGACCAGCGGATGCCACCGCGACATTCCGCCAATCTCGACCAAGGTCTCTGGCCAGATGTCGCGGATCTCGGGTACAAACGCCGCGCCGAACTCGCGTGCTGCGCGGGCCGCGGCGGGCCACACGAGGGGTTGCGGGCTTGAGGCCAGCACGACGTCTGGGCGTTGCCCGGTGCGGTGCACGGCGCGGCGCAAGTGAGAGTTCAGCGACTGATTGAAGGCAACGATGTTCCTGAATCGGGCGAGGCCGTTCCCGTGATACGGCGTCACCTTCACAAACTCCATCGGGACTCCCTCGACATTCCTCACACCATGACGCGAAGCATGCGCCGCTCCGCCAACGGACGTCGAGGCCGCGAAAATGCGGCTATCCACTCCCGACTTGATCCAGCGGCGAGCCAGTTCCCAGTGACGCCACCCGGTCCCCAGGCCGGGACCCCCGGCGTAGTGGTTTACGATCCAAATGGTCGGCATCGGGGACGCGAGGCTAGTGCCTCGATCACGTGGACGAGTATGGAGGCTTGGGTCGCGGCACTCCGGCCATCTCTGGGTCGAGCCGCACCGGCACAGAGCCGACCCAATCGCCAACGGAGTGGCGAGAGTGAGGGAGGAGTCCGCTGGCGAGGGCTCGTCAGGCGAGTGCTCTTGCCCGGTAGAATCGCCTTGAATGACCAGCACCCAGTCCTCGCGCGGCGCCTGTGCGTCTCGGTTTGCACTCACTGGTGTGGCCGGCTTCATCGCGCCACGCCACCTGAAGGCGATCAAGGAGGTCGGTGGAGACTTGGTGGCGGGGCTCGATCCCAACGACAGCGTGGGGATCATCGATTCGCACTTCCCCGAGGCGGACTTCTTCACCGAGTTTGAGCGCTTCGATCGCCATCTGGACAAGTTGCGCCGGTCTGGGCACGGTGTCGATTACGTCTCAATCTGTTGTCCCAACTACCTGCATGATGCACACATCCGCATGGCCCTCCGAAACGGGGCGCATGCCATCTGTGAAAAGCCGATCGTCCTGAGTCCCTGGAACATCGACGCGCTGGCTGACTTGGAACGCGAGTTCGGGAAGCGCGTCAGCACGATCCTGCAGGTGCGTCACCATCCCGCGATCATTGCGCTTCGGGAGCAGTACAACAGCGCCAGCGCGGCGGCCGCGTGTGCCGCGCACGACCGCATCGCCGATGTGGATGTGACCTACATCACGTCGCGCGGAAAGTGGTACCACCGGAGCTGGAAGGGCGACCTGGAGAAGTCCGGCGGCATCGCCACAAACATCGGCGTGCATTTCTTTGACATGCTTGGCTGGATCTTCGGGTCGATGAAGAAATCCACCGTGCACCGGCGCCAGGGCGACTGCGCATCGGGCGTCTTGGAACTGGAGCGAGCGCGTGTGCGATGGTTCCTCTCGGTAAACGCCGAGCACCTCCCCGAGACGGCAAGGCGGAGCGGGCAACGCACCTACCGGTCGATCACAGTCGACGGAAAGGAAGTGGAGTTCAGCGAAGGCTTCGGCGATCTCCACACGGTGAGCTACCGCGAGATCCTCGCGGGGCGCGGGTACGGATTGGCGGACGCGTGACCCTCAGTCGAGATGGTGCAGAAGATTCGCGAGGCTCCGATTTCGCCTCTTCGAGGCGACTACCACCCGAAGTGCCAGTCAGTCGAGGTGGTGTCGGGATGAGCGGGGCATCGCAGGGCGCCGCCGGAACTGCCGCCACCTCCGGGACGGCCTACACCGTCCATCCGTCGGCGATTGTCGACGCAGGGGCCACGATCGGCGCGGGCACGCGAGTGTGGCACTTCGCCCATGTGTGTGGTGCGGCCGTGATCGGGGAGCGATGCTCGCTTGGCCAAGGCGTCTTCGTCGGCAACCACGTGCGGATCGGCAACAACGTCAAGATCCAGAACAATGTCAGCGTCTACGACAATGTGACGCTCGAGGACGAGGTCTTCTGCGGGCCCCGCATGGTCTTCACCAATGTCTACAACCCGCGCTCGGCGGTGACTCGCAAGGACGAGTACCGCGACACCCTAGTCAAGCGCGGCGCGACGCTCGGCGCCAATTGCACCATCGTCTGCGGTGTGACCATCGGCGAGCACGCCTTCGTCGGGGCTGGCGCAGTCATCAACCGTGATGTGAAGCAGTACGCGCTGGTGGCGGGAGTCCCCGGACGCCAGATCGGCTGGATGAGCGCCTTCGGCGAGCGGATACCGCTGCCGATCACCGGGCGGGGGGAGTGGCGTTGCCCGCACACGGGCGAGCGATATGAGCTCCACGACGGCGGCCTCAGTCGGGCGTGACCCGCGCCCCCGGCCTCCCAAACACCAGTAGCAAGAGGAAGACCCCCGTCAGGATCGCCGGAAGGATCGCCACATCGCCAAGTGCCTGGAGCCCGGCCGCGGCCTGGATGTTCATCCATTCGACGGCCTGCTCTGATCCGGCGGCGGCGCTGCGGAGGGAGTCAATGGTGGCGCCGTCGGGGACTCGAGCATCCCTGATGCCCGTCGTGATGCCTGCGGCGATGCCCGCGTCATAGGACCGACCGATCACGGGCAGCACGAATCCAGCGCTGAGCATGCCTGCGCCGCCCATGACCGCCAGCCCGAGTGCGCCGGTCTTTGGGAATCGCTCATTGACGAACCCAAGCATCGTCGGCCAGAAAAAGCAGACGCCGAAGGCAAAGACGGTGGCACTGGCGAAAAGCATCGGACCTTGCGAACGGCTCATGAGGAAGAGGCCAAGCGCACTCACGATCGCGCTCCCCAGCAGCATCCCCATCGGCCTGAGTCGATGCACGAAGGGGCCGGCAAACTGCCTCCCGATCGCCATGAGTCCCGTGATCCACACAAGGACCAGGATGCCGGAGACGCCGGCGTTCTCCAGGATGCTGGGAATCCACTGACCCGGGCCAAGTTCGGTGGCCGCCGTCAGGAACATGCACACGACCATGATGAGAAAGACCGGGTTGAGGCACGCCCTGAACATGTCCCCGGTCGAGACCCCCATCTGCACTCGCTCCGTCCGAGGCATCGCCTGGCCCAGGAACAGGAACCCGTACGCCGCGAGCGGGAGGAGCATCGTCGCGAACTGCACCTTCCACCCCAGGCCCAGCTTGCCCAGAAGGAACGCGAGCAGTCCGCCGATCACGATGCCGCCAGGGAACCATACATGGAAGTGATTGAGCTTGGTGGTCTTGTCGCTGGGGTACAGCCCAGCGATGAGCGGATTGCACGCGGCTTCCACCGAGCCATTGGCGATGCCGAAGATGAGCGTGCCACCAAAGAGGCTCCACCCATCCCAGGCGAAGATCGTGAGGAGGATGCCCGCAAGGTGGCCGACAAACGCCAGTCGCACGATACGCCCCATGCCAAGCGCATCACAGAGTGGGCCGCCGAACACCATCGCCAGCGTGAAGCCCCAGAAGGCCGCGCCATTGATCCACCCCGCTTGCTCGTTGGTGAGGTGGAACTCGGTGGTCCAGCTGGCCATCGCCCCGCCGCGCAGCGCGAAGCTCATCGCCGTCACGATCAGCGCCAGGCAACTGGCGTTGAAGAGCCGCGAGGGGTTGATGGTGGGGGTCAATGAAACGGGCGACATCGTGGCGGGGGGCATGGCGGGTTGGGAGGGGAGGTGGGAAGGCTAGGCGGGAGTGCAACGGGCGATGGCCGTCGCGGCGGCGGAGGCGTAGGCGCGCATGGTTCCCTCGTCAATCGTGTGGTGGCAAAGGAACGTGAGCGAAGTCTCGCCGAGGGCGCGTGCAACTGGGAGTCGGCCCTCTCCATCAAGCGTGCCTCGACCAAGGCTGCCGGGGGTCAAGCCGCGGGCCTGGAAGAAGGGCTCGCGATAGATTTCCGAGCAGGACCCGTGCATCGCTGGGATACCGGCGGTGTGAAGCGCGCGCAGGGCAGCGTTACGGCGGGCGGCGGCGTGGGTGCCGGTCGTGAACGCCACGCAACGGTAGTGGGCGTGACCTTCGGGTGTCTCCGGCACGCGGAGCCCGGGAACGGCGCGCAGCGCCTCTTGCATGATGAGGCTGTTGCGGCGGCGCGCAGCTGACCAAGTCGGCAACTTGGCCAGTTGACGAAGCCCGATCGCAGCCTGCATCTCGGTCATGCGGAGGTTGGTGCCTTCGTGGTGGACGAGCCAGCGGAAGCGGCCGGGGTCGAGCGGTGCGACCGACACCTCTCCAAGCGCGGCATCGTGGTCCTTCCCGTGCTGGGAGTAGGCCCAGCAGTGTTTGTAGAGTTCGTGATCGGAGGTGCACAGCATTCCACCCTCGCCCCCGGTCGTCATGATCTTGTCTTGGCAGAAGCTCCAGCTTCCAAAGGTGCCGAAGGTTCCGACTGGCCGGCCACCGATGTGGGCGCCATGCGCTTGGGCGCAATCTTCCAGCACTTGAATGCCATGGAGCGCTGCCCACTCGACGATTGCTGGCATATCGCACGGCCAGCCGCCGATATGGACGGGGATGACGGCTCGAGTGCGGGCGCTCCGAACAGCCTCGGCGGTGGTGGGGGTGATGCAACCGCTCCCGGGGTCGACATCGGCAAAAACGGGGGTTGCGCCCGCGAGAGACACGCACATTGCGCTGGCCACATAACTGCGGGGCGAGACGATCACCTCGTCGCCGGGGCCGATGCCGAGGGCGCGCAGTGCGGCGTCCATCGTGAGCGAGCCGTTGGCCATGGAGAGGGAGTGGAGGGGTGCGGTGCCGCCGCAGCCGCGTCCACAGCCATCCGCGCCCCCCGCGCCGCGCACTCGCGCAATCGCGACCGACCACGCCGACTCAAAGTCGTGGCACGCTGTGCCGGTCCAATAGTTCACCTTGCCCGAGCGCAGCACCGTGTCGACGGCGGCGAGCTCGTCGGATTCGAAGACTGGCCAGGGGGGGAGGGTTACCATGGTGCCGTGTCCTTTAGATGCGTTGCAGGCGTGCCCGCGACGACCGTGCAAGCGCGAATGTCCTTGACCACTGTGGCGCCAAGTCCCACCACCGCGCCCGCCCCGATCTTCACGCCCTGTCGGATGGCGCACCCGCTTCCGATTTCGCAGCCATCATCGATTCGCACGCGCCCCGCGATGCATGCACAGGGATTGAGTGAGACATAGGAGCCGATGACGCAGTCGTGGCTCACATGGACTCCACGATTCACGATACAAAAGTCGCCGAAGCGAATGTTGGTCGTGAGTTGCGCGCCGCCGAGAAACATGCACCCGGTGCGGTGAGTCGCCGTAGCGTGCAATCGAACATCTGGATGAGCGATCGTGGTCCAGTGTGGTGAGCCAGTAGCGCGCATTCGTGCGACGACGGCGCGTCGCGCGCGGGGGTCGTTGATGGTGATGGAAAAACGCGCTTTCGCAAATGACGGCCACGAATCGATTGTGCCGAGAATCGGCCAGCCCTCGGTGGTGCTGCCTGTGGCGGAGTCATCAAGGAAGCCCAAGAACTGCGCGGGCGCATGATCCAGTAGGTACGCATACGCGGTCTCGCGACCGTGCCCGCCCGCGCCCACGATGACCAACGGTTCACTCATGAATGCCCCGGGGTTCGCCCTGACTTGCCACTCAAGTCCCCCCGAAACCGCGGCATCGTCGCATGGCCGTCAGCCGAAATCCCGCGGCGAAACAGCACTTGCCAGAGCGTCATCCCGAGGATCTTAAGGTCTAGCCAGAAGGAGCGGTTGTCGACATACCAGACGTCTAGGCGGAATTTCTCTTCCCACGAAAGCGCGTTGCGGCCGTTGACTTGTGCCCAGCCGGTGATGCCAGGCTTGACTTCATGTCGTCGCGCCTGTTCCGGCGTGTAGAGCGGCAAGTATTCGGGCAGCAGGGGGCGCGGGCCAACGAGAGCCATGTCGCCCTTGACCACATTCCACAGCGTGGGCAGTTCATCAATGCTGGTCGCGCGCAGGAAGCGGCCGAGGCGGGTGATGCGAATCGCGTCGGTCGCCATCGCATCTTCGCCCGGCAACGCGTCGCGCATCGTCTTGATCTTGTAGATCGTGAACGGCTCGCCGTGCAGACCGATGCGGAGTTGGGGGAAGAGGAACTCATGAAACATCGAGGTATCATCGCATCCATCCGCTCGAGTGGCAACGCGCGGCGATGCCCGTGGGACTGCACAATGAACCTCCTTATCCTGAATCACTACGCCACAGGCCCACGCGAGCCGGGCGGAACGCGCCACTTTGAGCTTGCGAGAAGGTTGGTGGACGCGGGGTGGGATGTGTCCATCATGGCGGCGAGTGTGAATCACACCTCCGGCGAACAGCGGCTCGCTGAACAGGAGTCCATTCGGCTAGAGATGATCGATGGGGTGAGATTTGTCTGGCTCCGGACGCCTCCGTATCGCGGGAACGGAATGAGGCGCATTCTGGGAATGCTCGCTTACTCGGTCAGGTCATGTGGCAGGCACGCCATGGCAGTTGTGCCGCGTCCTGATGTCGTGATTGGTTCGAGCGTTCACCCGGGCGCTGGTGTGGCTGCAGCGGTCATCGCCCGCAGGTACCAGGTCCCATTCTTGTTCGAGGTTCGGGATCTGTGGCCGGAGACGCTTATCGCGTTCGGCGCACTTCGGGAGGGTTCACTGATCGCTCGCTCGCTCGGGTTGCTTGAGCGTTGGCTCTACCGAAGAGCTGCGCGGATCATTACTGTCTTGCCACATGTATCCGACTATGTGTCGGGACTGGGAGTGGACACTGCGAAAGTGGTGTGGATTCCAAATGGGGTTGCCGTAGCCGACGCCCCCGTGGACTCACCTGTGGACTCAAGCATCCAGGTGCACGGCCTCAGGATTCACTATGTTGGATCGCTTGGTTCGGCGAACGCGATGGACTGCGTTATCGATGCGATGGGGTTGGTGGAACGCGACGGTAGGAAATGTCCGATTCAATTGCACCTTTACGGCGATGGACCGTGCCGCGGAACGCTCATGGAACGGGCGCGGGCACAAGGGCTAAACTCTGTGCAGTTCCATGGTGCGATTCCCAAGTCTCTGGTCCCGCAGGTACTGCAGGAGGCGGACGCGCTGATCATTTCGGTCCGGGATCTGCCTCGCTTGTACCGGTATGGGATCAGTATGAACAAGTTGTTCGACTACTTGGGGTCGGGTCGGCCCGTGCTGGCGGCGATGAGTGTCCCCAGCAATCCGGTGTCAGCTTCAGGAGGTGGAATAGTCGTTCCGCCAGATGATTCGGAGCGACTCGCCGACGCAATCTTGGCGATGGCCGACCTAGATGCGGTCGCGCGGCACGCCATCGGCGACTTGGGGCGTCAGTGGGTGCAGCGGCATCACGACTTTACTCGCTTGGCGGCTCAGTTGGATGGCGTCTTGCGGGAGGTGTGTTCTGAGTACCCACGAGGTTGAGCGTCGGTCACCGGCATGAGGCCTGTCATCGGCGCACAGACTCATACAGTGCCAAGAGGCTCGGCGCCTCCGCTTCCCAGTTCAGCTCGTCCTCGACGGCCTTGCGCCCACGCTCTCCCATGGCGCGCGCGGTGGCTGGATCTTCGATCAAGCAGTCGATAGCGCGGGCAATCGAGATTGGGTCAAGCGGATCCACGAGGAGTCCGCATTGGTAGCGGTCAACGATCGTGCGCCACACCGGGAAGTCCGAGGCGATGAGGGGTAAGCCAGCCGCCATGTATTCAAACATCTTGATCGGAAGCGACTCGAGATGGTTGGGTGTGGGATGGAGGGTGACCATCCCAACGGACGCTCTTCCCAGCAATTGAGTGGCACCGGCGCGGTCAAGTTCACCGAACTCCACAATCCGTGACCCCGCCTGCCTGCGGAGCGCAATCTCCATCAAACCCGGCTCCCGACAGGTGCCCGCGAGAAGCAGTGTGGGCTGAGTGTGGGTAAGGGCCACTGCGTCGACGAGTTGGAGAAGACCACGGGTCGTACCGATGCTGCCGAGATAGCACACGGCTCGTTCGGATCTTACTCCGGCCTGCACACCTGGAAACTCGCTCAGCAACGGATAGTTCCGGACGATGGCCAGTTGACGCGCGACACCTGTGAACCGTTCACCGATCGCAGGCGTCGCAGCAATGACGCCATCGAGCCGAGCGCAGAGGCGGTCTTCCATTAGGTGTTTCCATAGAAACGCTGTAGGTCGACGGAGCGGTCTGGGCAGATAGTGCTTGGCCATCAACTGTTTTGGACCATCCTCGTGGGAGTCGTATAGGACGCAGATGCCCGCCTTCTGCAGTCTGCGACCAGTAGGCAGTAACTCGGGGTCGTGAAGGTGGCAGATGTCGGGTTGAAGTTCGATCGCGCGGTCGCGAATCCGGCGAGTGACCTTGATGATGCGATCAACACGCCCCTTTGGTGCTCCAACATCGAGAATTTGTACGCTATCGACGACGCTATTGCCGAGCCCATCCGCCACGATCAGGAACACAGTGTGGCCCGCGGCCGCGAGCGACCGACACATCTTGTGGAAGACTCGGACATCGCCCCGGGGGTGGACGGAGGTCAGGTGCGCGATACGGCGCGGGGACATGAGTGCGGGATGCTATTCTCAATCGCCGGAACGCTTTCATGATCGCGATCATCGACTACGAAGTTGGGAATCTGGGGGCCATCGCCAATATGTTCCAACGGCTAGGCTTCGCCTGCGTCATCACGAAGGATTCCGGTCTTGTGGATCGCGCGAGCCGGATCGTGCTGCCCGGAAACGGCTCGTTTGATGCTTGTATGCGGGGGTTGCACGCATCCGGCCTCCTTCCAACGCTTGAGCGAAGGGTTCGCGTTGATGCCACGCCGCTGCTCGGGATCTGCGTTGGAGCGCAGATCCTTGGCAGGTCAAGCGAGGAGGGTTATCAGAGCGGTCTCGGGTGGCTGGCGATGGATGTCCGGCGCTTGTCGTCAAAGCCAGGATTGCGCATCCCGCACATGGGCTGGAACTGCGTCGCGCGGGCAGGGCCACACCCACTTGTTGACCGATTGTCCGACGACGCGCGCTTCTACTTCTCGCATTCATTCTGCATGCATCCGGACAATGCCGACGACGTGTTGCTCCGTGTGAACTATGGGGAGACGTTTGCGGCCGCTGTAGCGCATGAAAATGTGACGGCAGTACAGTTTCATCCCGAGAAGAGTCACCGGTATGGACGGCAGTTGCTCGCCTCTTTTGCGGAGGGGGCTGAATGCATCGCGCGCGAGTGATGCCGTGTCTCCTCATCAGCGGGAACGGCCTTGTGAAGACGCGGCAGTTTCGGGAGCCCACATACCTCGGTGATCCGGTCAATGCTGTCAGGATCTTCAGCGACAAAGAGGCGGACGAGGTCGTGGTGCTGGACATCGACGCGTCGCGGTTAGGTCGAGAGCCGAATTACCGACTGGTTGAAGAGATGGCCGGCGAGGCATTCATGCCGATGGGATACGGCGGCGGTGTGAGAACGCTGGAACATGTGCGTCGACTCATTCGCGCGGGTGTCGAAAAAGTGGTCATCAATACGGCGGCCGTCGAGTCTCCAGCGGTGATACGAGATTCCGTCGCCGAGTACGGGAGCCAGGCAATCGTTGGCGCGATCGATGTAAAGCGATCGATGTTCGGGAAGTGCCGCGCCATGATCCGTTCAGGCGCAACCGATGTTCGGTGTACGCCGGTGGAGCACGCCCGCCGGCTCATAGGCCTTGGTGTGGGTGAGTTGCTTGTAAACAACATCGACCGGGACGGGACCATGGAGGGGTTCGATATCCCGTTGATTCGGGGCATTGTCAACGAGGTCCGCGTGCCCGTCGTCGCCTGTGGCGGCGCCGGCAATGTCGGGCACCTACGGGAGGTGATCATCGACGGCGGCGCTGCTGCCGCGGCGGCTGGAAGCATGTTTGTGTTCCACGGGCGGCATCGGGCGGTGCTCATCAATTATCCCACTGGATTGTCAGTGGAGTGAGCGCGGCATTTACGAATTCGAGAAATGCCGATCCCGGAACGCGAGAGGTCACGAATAGTTTGACAACTGGCGGCCAATCATGCGCTGCGCAACCGACTGAACTGACTTGAGCAGTCGGTATCTGGTGCCGAAATGTGGATAATCGGTGTGGCTGCGCAGCGGTGCCATCAAGAAGCCGTCAAACTCGGCCCGGGAAATGCGCAACTTCTTGCAGAAGAAATCGAGGTCGTTCGCGAGGTCGAGGGGGTCGTACAGCGGCTTGCTGAGTTCAATGATGGCCTGTTCCCGTGTGCATTGTCCGGAGACGATCAGACTCGAGAGGTGAGGGCGACGCTTATCAAAGCCGAAGCGCGTGGGGAGGAAGTGGTTTTGAAAGACCTTCGTGAACAAGGATTCACCGTGTTTGCGGGCGTAGGGCTTGAAGCCGACCGTATCTACAAGTTCTTGCAAGGCGTGCGACTTGATGTACGGCATGAAGTTCAAGGGACGAGCCGTCCGCATGCGCCGAAAGAATGGATACCAGATGTAATAGTCGAAGAACCCGATGGTCTTGTAGTTCCGCAACGGTCGTTCGCCGAACCGCGTGTGGATGCTCCGGAGATTGATGGCATCCATGGCGGATCCATGCCACGATGTGGGGAATATCCCCTCCGTGGACAGATTGCCACCAGACAGGATGTACCGGATCCCGTTCCGCATCGCAAAGTGGTAGAGGCTGGCAAAGAAGATGTGATCTTGGGGCACATCCTGATTCGGGATCCCAGATCGGAGGAAGGAAAGGTGGAGGTCTCTCATTTCCTCCCAATCCACGACGTGGGTGTGGAGGTCAAAACTGCAATGTGAAACCAATCGCTCGATGTTGGCTACCGCGAGCTCGCTGTTCCATCCCGCATCGACATGGACCACAAGTGGATGCAGATCCCACTCCCGCACCTTCAGTGCCAGATACGAACTATCGATTCCGCCGCTGAGACCGAGTATGCAGTCATATTCGCGCTTGCCTTTGGATGCTCGGATGGTGTCGAGCAGCGTCTGCAGCCGCGGCTGGCCTTCAGGGCCCGGGAACCAGCTGGCGCGTTTCAGAGAGTCGAAGTTTCGGCAGTGGTTGCATACGCCAGTTGAGTCGAACCGGATCTCCGGGTCGCTCGTGTCCATCACGCAGTTGCTGCAAGTCAGGCCTTGCGAACTAGAGCTCGGTGTTGCAGTATTCATTGGGATTCGATGGCAGGTGAACTAGCATGGAAAGTGCTTGATGAGCGGGTTGGTGTACAGTGGCGCTCCGAGTTGTGCCAACATGGTGATCTCTCAATACTCGTTGCCATCTCACGCACGTGGCGGAGCGAAGTCGCATTGGGCGGTGTTGGTGTGGATGGCTAGTCTTTGGGGTTATACGGGGCGTGGTGTACTCCCAAACGGATGGGCTGGGATTGTCGCGCCTGCGGTTGTGGGCCTGTCATTCATTTGGATTGTCGTCCTCCCAGCGATCATGGAGCGCAGGTGCGCGGTGGCGACGAGCAGACCAGCTCTCATCTTGGCGGTGCTCTTCGGTTTCTGGGCCATCCCCATGGGATTCCATTGGTGGGACAGCGACGCGGCGCCGCACTTCGAGATGTGGTTCCGCATGTTGGTCAAGTGGGTTGCCGGCTTCATGGCGGCCATGTGTGTTGTTGTCCTGCGCGACAAGGCACGTTGGGGTGCAGGAGTCTCGATCACGATCATGGCCTGCGTGGCTGCGGGGGTGTTATTGGTCAACAGGGATGTGTTCTGGATCTCCGAGCACCAGGATACGGCCAATCGGGTTGAGGCCGCGATTGCGTCATCGGTGAGTCTGGGGTTGATCTTCACGATGGGATTCGGAGTTGGTGCCGCGATGGTGCGCAGCAACCCAGCGCTGGGTGGTGCGCTATTGCTCCTCACGACAGCTGGCAATGCGGTGTGCATGCAGCGTTTCGGCATCGTCATTCAACCCCTGATTGTGTTGATGTTCGCGGGATGGAGGGTTGGGTGCTTGTGGTGTTGTGTCCTAGCAGCCGTAGCGATGATGAGCGGTCTGTGGTTCGACGACTGGCCGGTGATTGATCCTCTCATCGGCTACTTCGGAGGGGTGGTGGATGGGGGCGCTCTCACGATCAGAGGAGACCTTATGGGGAGCGCGTTGGTGGCGTTTACGGAATCCCCGTGCTTCGGAATCGGCCCCGGGCGCTGGCCTGCGGGGGAGTATCCGCACTCCTTTGTGCTCCAGTCGTTTTCCGACCTTGGCGTTCTCGGCGGAATTGCCTCGCTCGTGTTGGCGCTCAGCGTCGTGTATGCGTTGTGGCGCTTTGCGCGTCAAGGCGCCAGTTGGCCTGTGCATGATCGAGCGTTTGTTGCAGCGGCGACTTGCGGTTGGCTCTTCTCCATGAAGGCGGGTGACTTGCAGAGCGCCGATGTCCTCGTGCCGCTTGCAGCGGGCGTCTGGGGAGCGGGGCGGGTCACAACAGGACGCGCAGCACCCATGCGCCCGTCAGCGTGTGGTTGGCTCGGATGTCGGTGGCTTCTGAACGAGTGGAGACCGCCAAGCGATGGCCGCGAGCAGCAAGGCTAGGAGCGCGCTGCTTGCCACGCCGAGTCCGACCGCGGCGTATTCGACCACATATTGGATGACCAGAACCAAGGCAGCGTTGAAGACCAGTGCGAGCGCGGGTCGCCTATAAGGTCGCCAGGCGACACCCCCCAGTGTTCCTATCGTGAAGATAACCGCTGCTGAATAGGCCAGCATCACGCCACCGAGTGTCAAGGCTATGCCGTTCAGGCTTGGGTAGAAGAGCGCGAATAGGACACTTCCGACGACAGTGGTAAGGCATGCCGCAACACTGATAGCCAGAAGTAGCCCTTGGCGCCGGTGCATATCAAACAAGCGGTCGGTGAAGTCGGCGGCAACAAAGACGACGGCGGGAGCAAGGAGCAACCGGAACGGCGTGACTGCACCTTCCCACCCGGGGCCCAGCACAACCCGAATGAGTGGTGCAGCGTTTAGCACGGCCCATGCGACTGGCCCACTGGCCACCACCAGCATTCGAATGGTGATGTCCGTCGCTTGGGACGCGGCGCTCACATGGTCCCGGGCAGCTGCGTGCTGATAGAGGGGGCGGAGGATCGCGGAGAGACCCATCCGCGGCCAACCTGATACGCGCTCTGCTTGTTGGAGATATCCGACATGTGCTGCTCCAACACCCGATGATGGAAGTCCCGCGATGAGGTAAGGAACCCGAATCCGCAAGGTGTCGATGGCGGCGAAGGGCACGGCAAGCCGCGCAAACTCAGGGAAGTTAATAAGTACTGCGCGCACAGCGAGCGGCCAAGCACGAAAGGAAGGGGGGCGCCTCGCTAACAGGCATGCCGCTGGAGCCGCGGCGAGGGCTGCGCCGAGGATGGATCCCTCAACGAGCGTTCCCCCGAGTCGCCAGGCGATGAACTGGCCGACGAATGTCCCGGCGGGAAAGGCGATGCCCAGTGTGGCGATCCAGTTGAACCAGCCGTGTTTGGTTGCGAGCATGACCGCAATTCGAGAGATGCCTGTCGCTGCAACGAAAGCAAAGCCGATCGAAAACAGCCACGGATTGTCGTTTAGGGAAACGAAGCGAGATGCACCGGGAACGACGATCGTGATGGCGCCCCCGAGTGTTGCCATAAGCAGCAGGATCCCCAGCGCGCCTTGCATGGTCTGACGTTCTGCTTCGGGGGACTTGGTGAGGGGGATTGCGTCGGAGATGCGAAGTGTTCCGACCGCCGCCGGAATGGCTATCCACGCCATGAACTCAGCGAACTCGCCAAATGCAACAGGGGGAAAGACCCGTGCGATCACGGCAGTCGATGCAATCGCGATAGCGAACGAGACCGCTGTCCCGACGGCCAGTGAAAGGGCTGCTCTGGAGCGATTGTGTTTCATGTGGCTGGTCGATGGCAGACCAGTGACTGCGGGGAACGAAGCGTACTCAGCGTCGCGGCCTGATGGGGCGCGTGGTGTATTGTTGACTCCGTGTCCTTCACCGACGGGTCGTTCTTCGTGCTGCTGGTGGCGTTCATGGTGCTGTGGCCGTGTGTGCGCACACGGGCCCAACCGCGATGGATCGCGCTGACGCTCATTTCGTTTGTCTTCTATGGCTGGTGGGACTGGAGATTCTTGTTCCTCCTGCTCGGGACGGGTTGGATCGACTACATCGCCGCGCGAGTCATGGTGGCCAAGCCCGGGCTTCGCCGCCACATGCTCTGGCTGTCGGTTGTCACCAACATTGGGGCGTTGGCTGGTTTCAAGTACCTCGGGTTTGGCATCGACACGCTTGCAGTGTTCTTCGAAATCCCTTCACAGACCCGGTCGTGGGCTCACGACATCATCCTCCCCGTCGGGATCAGTTTCTACACGTTTCAGTCGCTCTCCTACACGATTGACGTGTATCGGGGTCATATTCCTGCGCTCCGGAATGGCTGGCACTTCTTTGCCTACCTGTCGATGTTTCCTCAACTGGTGGCGGGACCAATCGTCCGGGCCACCGACCTCATTCCGCAGTTGGCGACGCCTGGGCACTTCAACGCGGACAATCGATTCTGGGGACTGCGCGTGGCGGCGTGGGGGTATCTCAAGAAGGTTGTCGTGGCCGACAACATCGCGCCGATCGTGAACGACGCGTTCGCGACCAATCCAGAACTGGGCGTGGGGTGGTGGGTGGTGGCCACGCTCTTCGCGGTGCAGATCTACTGCGACTTTTCAGGGTATTCGGACATCGCCTGTGGCCTGGCAAGATGGATGGGGTACCAGTTCCCACAGAATTTCCGCCAGCCCTACGCCTCCGCCGGACCTCGCGAATTCTGGTCAAGATGGCACATCACGCTCTCCACGTGGTTTCGTGACTACGTCTACATCCCGCTTGGCGGGTCACGGCGAGGAGCAGGTCGGACGGTCGTCAATCAGGCCTTCACCATGATCGTGTCGGGGCTCTGGCATGGTGCCGACTGGACGTTTGTGGCGTGGGGTGCGTTTCACGCCGCGCTGCTCATTCTTGAGCGATGGCTGACCGGAGGCAAGACACCCGAGTACCGCGGCGGAGTTCGCGTGATCGCGGTCGCGATCACGTTCGCCGCCGTTCTGGTCGGGTGGGTGCTCTTCCGGGCAGACTCAATTGGGCAAGCCTGGCGCATCATCATCCAGATGTTTAGTGTGCGATGTGGCGGAATGCCGTGGCTGTCGCTGCCCAGCCTGTGGGTAGCCAGCGCAGTCATTGGTCTCGGAATGATGCATCACGCGGTCGCGAGCCGGCGCCGTGGTGCGCATCTCTCAGCATGGCCGGTTGGACTGCAATCGGTTCTCGTTGTCATTGCGCTCACGGCCTGTGTGTTCCTGAGAGGGCCAGGCAGCGATTTCATCTACTTCCAGTTCTGAGCGGCGCACACATGATTGCCAGGGAACACCAGATGTACAGTCCGCCATCCGCCCCACATGCAGGGCTATGGTTGCCGCCGGGCGGAGACGGGGGGCGTGCCACGCCATTGCTCGACCGGGCGTTGTGGACACTGGTCGCATTCATCGTCGTGAGCGGATCATTCGCAGTTCTGAGGTCGGATGTCCGATTCGCCGGCGCACCCAAGTGGTTCTGGATGGAGAAACTCACTTGGGGGGCCGACGCGGATGTGGTGATCGCGGGGGACTCAAGGGTGTATCGCGGGGTGGATCCGTCGGTCTTCGAGGAGCAGCTCGGCATCGCACGAAACTTCGGGTTCAGTTCGGCGAAGTTCACCACGGAGTTCCTCGCTGGTGCCGAGGCGGTGCTCGATCCGAAGGGGCACCGGGTGCTGATCCTGGGATTGTCGGCCTTCTCGCTCAACGACGGTTCGTCGCCGAGGGACGGGTTTACTGAAGCGCAGCGTGACCTCGCTCGGCTCCGCCTCCCAATCGCTGTGGCGCGCGCACTCGAACAGTGGGAACTGGCTGCCGGGCCAATCGCGCTGGACGCAGGAGGTATGGCAGGAGAAGGTGAGGCGAGCGGCTTGGCGCGGGCAACCACAGACGAATACGCACAGGTCTTCCACGGGAATGGCTGGGTTGAGTCGGACCGGTACGTGGCCGACCCAATCGCCAATGGACTGGCGGTGGTGCGGAAGGATTATGCGGGGGAGACACTGGTGGACGCTGGGGATGCCGGTCGTAGCCCCGCGAACTCGCCAGGCCCGTTGGCAAAAGGGCTCGTCAAGCGAGCGCACGAGCTCGTCGACCGTGGTGTCACGGTCGTTGCCTTCCGGGTCCCAGTGCCGCCTGAGGTGGCCGCCGAGGAGGATCGCCTGAGCGGCATAAACTTCGGGCGACTGCATCAAGAATTGGAAGCCGCCGGTGCGCTATGGGTGGACGTGCCCTACGACGGGCTTCGCTCCTACGACGGCTCGCACCTTGATGGGGAGAGCGCAACAGCTCTCTCGCAGGCGCTCATTCGTGGAACCCCTGGGCGCAATGTTGTCCCTGACTAGGTAAACTCCCCGGGTATGCCCAGTCATCAATTGTCTCGGGGTACACCTGCACCTCGGTTTGCACTTACCGGTCTGGCCGGGTTCATTGCGCCACGGCACCTCAAGGCGATCAAGGAAGTCGGCGGCGACTTGGTGGCGGCGCTTGACCCCAGCGACAGCGTGGGGATCATCGACTCGCACTTCCCCGAGGCGGATTTCTTCACGGAATTCGAGCGTTTCGATCGCCATCTGGAAAAGTTGCGCCGCGAGGGGCGCGGCGTGGACTACGTCACGGTGTGCTCGCCGAACTACCTCCATGACGCGCACATCAGGATGGCACTGCGCAATCATGCTCACGCGATCTGCGAAAAGCCGATCGTCCTGAACCCCTGGAACATCGACGCACTGGCTGAACTTGAGCGCGAGTATGGCAAGAAGGTGAGCACGATCCTCCAGGTACGCCATCATCCGGCGATCATTGCGCTGCGAGAGCAGTATCACGGCGCAAGCGCTGTCGCGACTGGCGCGTGTGACCGAATCGCCGACGTGGATGTCACGTACATCACATCGCGCGGCAAGTGGTATCACCGCAGTTGGAAGGGCGACCTGGAGAAGTCCGGCGGCATCGCGACAAACATCGGCGTGCACTTCTTTGACATGCTCGGCTGGATCTTTGGGCCGATGAAGCAGTCCACCGTGCACCGGCGCCAGGACGACTGCGCATCGGGCGTCTTGGAATTGGAGCGCGCGCGGGTGCGGTGGTTCTTGTCCGTGAGCTCCGAGCACCTCCCCGACGCGGCAAGGGCGAGTGGGCAACGCACCTACCGCTCCATTACGGTCGACGGCAAAGAGGTGGAATTCAGCGAGGGATTTGGTGACCTCCACACGGTGAGTTACCGCGAAATCCTCGCGGGACGGGGGTACGGGCTTGCGGACGCGCGGCCATCGGTCGAGATGGTTCAATCGATCCGTGTAGCGCCCATCGCTCCGCTCCATGGCGACTATCACCCCAAGTGCCAGTTCGTCGAGGCGGTGGCGTCGTGAGCGGGGCTCCCAACGTGGCATTGCAAGGAACTCCCGCTACGGTCCATCCGTCGGCGATCGTTGATCTCGGTGCCGCGATTGGCGCGGGCACGCGAGTGTGGCACTTCGCCCATGTGTGCAGCGGAGCCGTGATTGGCGAGCGATGCTCGCTTGGCCAGGGCGTCTTCGTCGGCCACCGCGTGCGGATCGGCAGCAATGTCAAAATCCAGAACAATGTCAGCGTCTACGACAATGTGACTTTGGAGGACGATGTCTTCTGCGGACCCAGCATGGTGTTCACCAACGTCTACAACCCGCGCTCTGCGGTGACGCGCAAGGACGAATACCGCGACACCGTTGTCAAGCGTGGGGCCACGCTTGGCGCGAACTGCACGATCGTGTGCGGTGTCACTATTGGCGAGCATGCATTCATTGGAGCTGGCGCCCTCATCAACCGCGATGTCAGGCCGTACTCGCTGATGGCCGGTGTCCCCGCAAGACAGATCGGTTGGATGAGCGCGTTCGGCGAGCGCATTCCGCTGCCAGCCACCGGTCACGGCGAGTGGGCTTGCCCTCGCACGGGCGAGAGATATATGTTGGATGATGGGGGACTGCGTCGGGCGTGACTCGAGCCCGGGTTGGAGGCACGGCGAGCGAGCCGGACCACGCCAGTCAGCCCGCGTCGAATCGCGGCTGCGGGTTGATAGTTCCGTCATCGACGAGAAATCGGACTTCCGCACTCGAGCGTTTGGCCAAGCCACTCGCGAAGAATGCATACGGTCGGTACTTGCTGGGTCTGGTGTCGGAACAGGTGCACTGATGCAGGTCGAGCGACTGGGACTGCCCGAGATCGTGCTGCTCACGCCAAGAGTGTTTTCGGATGACCGAGGCTGGTTCTCCGAGACCTACAACGAGCGAATCGTCAACGAGGCACTCGGGGGCCCCGTCCGCTTCGTGCAGGACAATCACTCCAGGTCTGGGAAGGGTGTGTTGCGAGGCCTCCACTACCAGTTGCCGCCGCACGCGCAGGGGAAATTGGTGAGGGTCATCCGCGGCGCGGTGTTCGATGTGGCCGTCGATGTGCGCCGCTCCTCACACACCTTTGGCCACCACATCACCGTCGAACTCTCGGAAGAGAACCGCCAGCAACTTTGGATCCCAGCGGGGTTTGCACATGGGTTCCTGGCGTTGAGCGACGGGGCGGAAGTGCTCTACAAGACCACCGATGTCTGGGCGCCCGAGTGCGAGCGCTCGATCCGGTGGGACGACCCAACGCTCGATCTGCCGTGGCCTGCCGGAGTGGCGACGCGCCTGGCGCCGAAGGATGCGGGCGCGCCGCGCCTTGAAGCTGCGGATCTGTTCCCGTAGTGGCGCTTGCATCAGCCCGCTGGCGCACCCTGGCGACCCTGCTCACACCGTGACCTTTGGCCCACGGGACCCGCGTTGGGGGAGGCGACCGCGAAGTCCGCGCGGAATCGGACTTCGTTCTGGAGGTTGGCGCGGAATCGGCCCTCGTTTTGGACCTTGGCGCGGAATCGGACTTCGTTCCAGACGTTTGCTCGGAATCGGTCATCCGAAGGCCGTTTTCGAGCGGACCTGGGTGAGCCCTAGCATCTCGCCTTCATGGCGATCCAAAAGCAGCTTCTAAGGGTCTTCGTTCCGCTTATGGTCCTTGCGATGGCCCCTTGGTGCGCGGCGCAAGACCCGTCACCCGTCGCCGCTCCCGCCACCACCTCCCCCATCCCCGGCACCTACATCGGCTCGCTCTCCGTCGGCCCCACGTCCCTCACGATCGTCTACCACATCACACTGGCGGAGGACAGCACGCCTGGCACGCTCTCGGCCTCCATGGACTCGCCCGACCAGGGCGCCTACGGCATTCCGTTTGACTCGGTGGAGTTCAACGCGGCGGATCGATCCCTCACGTTGCCGTGCAAGTTGGTGAACGGCGAGTTCCATGGCTTGCTCTCCGAAGACAACAATCAACTCTCAGGCACCTGGACCCAGATGGGCAACACGCTTCCGCTCACGCTCACGCGCGGCGAACTGGAGAAACCCAAGCGCCCGCAGATGCCCACTGTGCCGTACCCGTACACCGAGCGCGAGGTGACGATCGAGCGCACGCCGGCGCAGGGCGGGACTCAGGCGGCCTTCACTCTCGCTGGCACGCTGACTCTTCCGACGGGCGCCTCCGCCACCGCCGCCCCGCAGGCACCCGCCACCTCCGCCGCCCCGCAAGCGCTCCCCACCGCCCCATTCCCGGCGATCATCTTCATCACCGGTTCCGGCCCGCAGGATCGCGATGAGTCGCTGATGGGCCACAAGCCGTTCCTGGTGATCGCCGATGCGTTGATTCGCGCAGGGTTCGCCACGCTCCGCTTGGACGACCGCGGCGTCGGTTCGTCCACCGGCTCGATGGCGACCGCCACCTCACATGACCTCGTCTACGACACCGCCGCCGCGCTGGAGTGGCTCAAAGCCCAGCCGGAAATCGATCCCACTCGCATTGGACTCCTTGGCCACAGCGAAGGGGGCATGATCGCGCCGATGCTTGCTGCGCAGTTTGCTCAGGCCACGCGGTCAGGGCAAAGGGACGACATCGCCTTCATGGTGCTCCTTGCCGGACCCGGCACGCCGTGCGACCAGCTCCTCGTCGAGCAGACCAAGCTCATCGGACTTGCAGCAGGCGCCACCGATGCCGACCTCGCGCCGCACCTTGACCTCCTGACGCAGTCGGTTGCCTGGGCCAAGGACCCAGCCATTTCGGATGCTGACCTCATCGGCCGCATGCGCGCAGCGGTGATCGCTTCGGGACAGCCGATCCCGCCCGAGGCGGAGCCCGCGCTCGAGCAGCAGTTCAAGTCGATGTCGTCCCCGTGGATGCGCGCGTTCTTGGCCTACGACCCCGCGCCCGCGCTCTTGGCTGTCACCTGCCCAACCCTGGCGCTCTTTGGCGAGCGGGATCTGCAAGTCCCGGCAGCCAGCAACGCACCAGCGATGCGCGCGGCGCTCGCCCACAACCCGCACGCGATCATCGAGACCGTTCCCGGCGCCAACCACCTGTTTCAGCCGTGCGAGACCGGCGGGATTGACGAGTACGCCAAGATCGAATTGACCATCGACCCCGTGGTGCTGGATCGGATCGTGCGTTTCCTGCGCGAGTGTGCGCCTCAGTCGTGAGCGAACGGGACTGCGCCCGCAGCGGCCGCGACGAGCGAACGGGACTGCGCCCGCAGCGACCGCCCCTTACCGAGCGAGCCCGTGCTCCCGGCTCCTCGCTGGAACTGAAGCCGCGCACAACTGCTCTTTTCGGACCCTGCCGTACCACTCCCCCATCCACTGCGGGAGGCTCTCCGCGGGCATCGGAGCTCCGACAAAGTAGCCCTGCGCGCAGGTCGCGCCGGCGTCTCGCAGGTACTTCCAGTCGGCGGCCGTCTCAACCCCTTCAGCCACCGAGGTCACCCCCAGGTCCCGTGCGAGGTTCACGGTGGAGCGGACGAATGCGGCCAGTCGATTGTCGCCGTGAGCGCCGTTCGTGAACGCCTTGTCGATCTTGAGCTCGTCGACTGGCAGGTCTCTCAGGTGCGGGAACACTGAGTGGCCCGTGCCGAAGTCATCCAGCGAGAGTCGGAACCGGTTCATTCGCAGGCGAATGAGCGCGTCGAGGATCCGCGTCTCTTCGCCCATCACCTCACTCTCGGTGACCTCCACGCTGACTGTTTCGGGGGGGACATGGAGCTCCTTGGTGAGTCGGATGAGTTCCTGCGAGAGCGATGGATCAATGAGGTCGCCCATCGTCACGTTGAGGGCCAGGTTGAGTTGGAGGCCATCCCGGCGCCACGCCGCCGCCTGCTTGAGACCCGCTTCCACGACGAGCCGAGTCAGCGACAGCATGAGGCCGCTGGAACTGGCCAGAGAGAGGAATCGATCCGGGGGCGCGATGGTCCCGTTCGGCTGGGGCCATCGAACCAGGGCTTCGACGCCGCACACCCGACCGTCATCGATGAGCACTTGCGGCTGGAAGTGGAGGGTGAGCTCACGACGTTCGATCGCGCGAGCCAGGTCGACCGGAGAGAACGCACGATGTCCAGATTGCGAGTCGCGGGGCGCCCGCATTCTGCGCTCCCCCAAGACTTCTCGGATGTCGTCACGACTCAGCGGCTTGGTCTTCAGCCCCACGATCGACAGGCCGTAGTTGGAGGCCAGCATGCGCGACGCCCTCAGCGTGCCGGGGTCCTCACCGCTGAGGAGGAGCAGGTCGCCCGAAAAGGCGCCTGCACCAAGCGCGCGGAGCACGTCCGCGCCATCGACTTCAGGCATGTTGAGGTCCAGCACCACGAGGTCGGGGCACCGGTCGGACCGCAGGCAGGCCTGTATGGCCTCGGCCCCTCCGGGGAGGGAAACGGCCTCAGTGACCCCGGCATCCCTGAACTGGCGAGTCAGGAGGGCGCACATGAAGGGGTCGTCGTCGACCACCAAGACGCGCAGAGAGTCTCGTGGTGGCGTGTGCTCCTCAGTGATCGTGCACTCATTCCGCATGGCTAGCCCGAACGGAAGGCATTGCGGCGGCGTTGATACATGAAAAGACGCTCGAATTCCGAATTCTGCTCGCCGGAATCAGTGCCGGGAGGAGGTGTCCGGTCGCACGCATCTCCGTACTATCTGATGTGCCATGACGCCTCGCAACTCATTGCCGTGGAATCCCATGGACACAAACACGCGGACTGCCGCCATCATCGGGCTGACTGTCGCCTTGAGTGGCGGCATCTTCTGGATGTCCTGGACTGCCGAGTCCGCCAAGTTGGCGCAGGCGTTTCAATCCGCCGCTCGCCGGGAGATTGGCGCTCTCTCTGCCGGCTTCGGAGTGATTGAGACGCGGCTGGAGGCCATGGACCAGTTCTATCGCGCGAGCCGCGAAGTGGACGCAGCTGAGTTCAAGGAGTTTGTGGGGGGGATGTTCCCCATCGATGGACTGCAGGCCTACGAGTGGCTCCCTGCCATCCCTCGAGCGGAGGTCAGCCGACACGAGGAGGCAGCACGGGCGTGGGCCGGGCCTGGCTACCAGATCACTGACTTCGACGGCGGCCCGATCCGCCGGGACGCGAGCGAGGCAAACGAGGTCGTCACGCCGGTGGAGTTCGTGTTCCCACTCGCCGGAAACGAGCGGGCCCTCGGCGTCGATCTGTCCTCCAGTGCGGAACGACTTGCCACGCTGGAGCGTGCACGAGACAGCGGAGAGATCACTCTCAGCGCACCGCTCACGCTCCTGCAGGAACAAGAGGGCCAACGGGGCCTGCTCCTCGTGCAAGCCCATTACAGGAATGGCGAACCCCAGGCGACCATCGCGGAGCGCCGAGCTTCGCTTCAGGGCTACCTACTCATCGTGATTCGAGCGGGTGCCTTCGTGCACGGCGTCCTCGACCGGAAGGGAGGGGGGGAGCGCCAGCCTGGCCTCGCTTTGTCCATGCGGCACGCACACCGTAGTGGTCCAGGAGCGCTACTGTTTTCCGAACCGGGGGGAGCACCTGAGACTTGGTTCAGTCTGGAGTCACTCCCGGCCGGGACCGAGTACACGGCCGCGCTCATCCCCAGAATCACGGGCCCTGGGTCGAATGTGGCCACGGATCTCGTCGTCACAGCCAACCCCACGCCTGCGTTTGTCGCGCTCATCGAATCGGGAATACTCCCGTTGACGGTGATCGCGCTCATCGTTGTCGATGGACTGTTGATCGTGGTGACCCTGATGTTCGCGCGCCAAGCCAAGGCGCGCGCCGAGAGAGAACGCCTCGTGCTGGCGACTGAGCAGGCGCGCTCGGCGGGTGCGGAGGCCGCGAGTCGAGCCAAGAGCGAGTTCCTCTCCGCGATGAGCCACGAGATCCGTACTCCGATGAACGGGGTGCTGGGCATGGTGGAAGTGCTCATGCAGTCCAGTCTCAAGCCCAATCAGATGGCGATGGCTCGGACGATCCACGATTCGGCCGTGTCGCTGCTCTCCACGATCAACGAGATTCTGGACTTCTCAAAGATCGAAGCGGGCAAGTTTGAGCTGACACCGGAAGCGACGGACTTGGAAGAGGTGGTCGAGCGCGCATGCGCCCTGCTGGACAGCCATGCCGAGAAGAAGGGTGTTGATGTCACGCTGGCCGTGAGCCCTGACCTTCCGTGGAGCGTCATGATCGACTGGTATCGACTGCAGCAGGTCATCGTGAACCTGCTCGGAAACGCGATCAAGTTTTCCTCGGGGATGGGTCGGCCTGGGCGGGTGGAGATTGCGGTGAACCTCGTGCGGCGTGAGGGCGCTGTGGCCGGGGTGGAAACTCCATGGGCAGAGCTCATCGTCAAGGACAATGGAGTCGGCATCGAGGAGGGTCGGATCGAGCGGTTATTCGAACCCTTCCGGCAGGCGGTGGCCCGTGGCTCCCGTCGCCACGAGGGCACGGGGCTGGGATTGGCGATCTGCAAGCAGATCATCGACCTCATGGATGGATCGATTGCCTTCGAGAGCGCCTTGGATACGGGAACGACCTGCCGCGTGATGATCCCGTTGCAGGTGCTCCCCGCCGACGCGGAGTCGGAATTGGCGATCGGTGGCGTGCGGTGCGCCATTGCCGGGGTGCGGACGCCGGAAATGGACCGCATCGTGCAGTCAATCGAGCGCGTCGGTGCCCGCGTCGTCACCGGAGCGGACGTGGATTGCATCTTGGTCGACCTTGGGGCCAACATCTCGATTCCGGACGTGCAGGCTCAACTGCCGGCACTGGACCCGCGATCATCTCGCGGTGGGCCTCCCGTGCTCGTGTTCATGCGGGGTGGTCGCCGAGTGGTGCGCGAGATTCTGCCGGGCGTGTTCCAGATCGACGCATCCCGGCTGAGTCGGACCACGCTCCTGGAAGCCGTGGCGGTCGCCAGTGGGAGGGTCCCGATTCCGGAGGCACACCACGCGCGTGCGGCGCACGGGGCCGAGGCCCCACGACCGTCCACGCGTCGACGGCCCGGGCGGATTCTGGTCGCCGAGGACAACGAGGTGAATCAGGAGGTGATCCGACGCCAGCTCCAGATGCTTGGGTACGAGTTCGACATCGCCGCGACGGGGGTCGAAGCCATGCGGCGTCGCTCAGAGCGACCGTACGCATTGATCCTCACGGACATTCAGATGCCTCAGATGGACGGGTACGAGTTGGCGCAGGCGATCCGCGCCCAAGAGCAATCCGAGGGATCGAGCCGCGTTCCGATCGTCGCGCTGACCGCCAACGCACTTCAGTCCGAGGCCGACCACTGCCGGGCCGCTGGCATGGATGACTACTTGTCCAAGCCAGTCTCCCTCGAGCGACTGGAGGCCAAGCTTGAGACGTGGTTGCCGTCAAGGCACGAGGATGGGCCGGCCGTCGACTTGGAGGCCGTGCGTCGGCAGCTCGGAGACGGAAGCGAGGATTTCCTGTGGCTGCTGGAAGCTTTTGGTGAGTCGATGTCATCGCTCCGAGGAGAGATTGAAGCGGCCGTTGGTGCCGCTCGCTGGCCCGAAGTGGCATTTCAGGCACACAAGCTCAAGTCTTCCGCGCTTGCTACTGGGGCCAATGCCGTCGCCGAATCAGCCAAGGCGCTGGAGGCGCTTGCGATGGCAGGAGATGCTGCGGGAGTCGCGGCCGAGATGGCAGCGTTTAGGGAAGCGGTGGACGCCGCGAAGGCGTTCATTGAGTCCAGTTCGATGGCAGCTCGATAACGATCCACGGCCATGCATCGCGCCCACACATCTGTTCTGGTGGTCGGGGCCGGGCCGACCGGCCTCACGTTGGCCAGCCAGCTGGCACGTCTCGGCGTTGACGTGCGCATCATCGACAACCGCGACAAGCCCCAGGGGCAGGACGGAGCGTTGTTACTGTGGAGCCAGACGCTGGCCCTCCTGAAGGATGTCGGTGACATTGAACCGTTCCTCCACATGGGAGTGGAAACCCGAAACCTGCAAGCGGTGTGCATCTGGGACGGCCAGGATCGCCTTGGCAGCCTTGATTGCTCGGCGCACGGGGCAAGCTCACGCTTCGCGCTCACCGTCAAGCAGTCCGCGGTGGAGCGTCAGATTGCCGCGCAATTGGCTGGTCGCGGAGTCGAGGTGGAGCGGAGCACTTCGCTGAGCAAGTGTGCTCAGACCGGAGACGGCGTTTCGGCCGAGCTCGTCGGTGCCGACGGTGCCACTGAGACGGTGCATGTCGACTGGCTCGTCGGATGCGATGGACGACACTCCACCGTGCGCCGTGGCCTCGGCACGTCGTCCTGGCCCGAAGCGAGCGAGTCTCGGTGGATCGTCGCCCACGGCAAGCTGTCCGGCCTCCAGCGAAATGATGGAGTCCAGGTGGTCTGGCATCAAGACGGCATCGTCGCGTGCTTCCCGTTCGAGGGCAGCTGGTGGCGCATCATGATCGACAGGGGTTCCAGGATGGACGACACTTCAGCGCCGCAGGACTCCATGGAGTCGATCAATGCGATTCTGGCCGATCGCATTGGAGCGGCGACCAGAATCTCCGATCTCACCTGCGTGTTCACGCAGGTCGGCGTGGATTGGCGCTCTGACTGGATGCGCAAGGGACGAGTCTTCCTCGCTGGGGACGCAGCGCACTCCATCGCCCCGGTGTCGACGATGGGCCTGAACCTTGGCATGCACGATGCGTTCAACTTGGCGTGGAAGTTGGCCATGGTTGTGCGCGGCGCGGCTCGTGAGTCCATGCTCGACTCATACGAGGCAGAACGGCTGGGGGTGGTCAATGACCTGCTCGAGATGAGCAAGGCAATGCATGCCCTTGCGACGGTGCGGGGTCCGCAGGTCCGAGCATTGCGCAATACGATGGTGCAACTGACACTCAAATCCTGGGCCGCACGGGGTTCGAAGCGATGGGAATCCTGTTCGGGCTGGGCGAGACGTACCCGACCAGTCCACTCACCGTGGGCGAGCCACGCGAGTCCCTCGCCGCGGGCTGCCGCTGGCCGGGAGGGTCTCGGACGGGGGCCAGAGCGGGTCGCTTTGAGGCAGGCGGGCGGGCGGATGTTCTTGTCGCGCTGCTGCAGAAGTACCCCGGCCTCGTGGTCGCATCAGGCCGACCGGAGGATCGAGATCGCATGTTGCTCATCCGCCCCGATGGGTACATCGGCTACTCCGGGAAGTTGGGGACACGGGCGGAGCGGACGGGTTTCTCGCGGGAATTGCCGCGCTCGGGCTGACTGAACGAGCGGTAACCTCGAGAGATGAAGCACAAGTCGGCCCCGCCTGAGACGTCGGCCCCAGCTGAGACATCGGCCCCCCAGACAGAGGACCAGGCCAAAGGGTCGTTCGCAGACTTGGGACTTGGCAAGGAGTTGCTCGCGGAGTTAGCTGCGCTGGGGTACGAAGAGCCAACTCCCATCCAGCGCGAGGCGATTCCACCGCTCCTTGAGGGCCGCGACCTGCTGGGCCAGGCGGCCACCGGGACCGGCAAGACCGCGGCGTTTGCGTTGCCGATCCTGCAGCGAATCGGCCGGGCCAAGGCGGTTGGCTACAAGCCCAGCGCGCTCATCTTGGTGCCCACGCGCGAGCTCGCGGTGCAGGTGTCGGAGGCCTTCCACAAGTACAGCAAGGGGCTTGGCACTTCGGTCGTTCCCATCTACGGCGGGCAGGAGTTTCGTCGGCAAATGGTGGCACTTCATAGAGGAGCCCATGTGGTCGTGGCGACCCCCGGACGGGCGCTGGACCACCTGCGCCGAGAAACGCTTGATTTCAGTGCGCTGCAGTCCGTCGTGCTCGACGAGGCAGACGAGATGCTGGACATGGGCTTCGCCGAGGATCTTGAACTCATCCTGGAAGCCACGCCGAAGGAACGCCAGACGTGCCTGTTCTCGGCGACGCTGCCACCTCGCATTGCGTCGATCGCCGAGCGCCACCTGCGGGACCCCGCACGCATCCTGATCAAGCGCGACAAGGGCACCAAGGGGTCGATGCCCAAGGTGCGCCAGACGGCCTACATCGTGCCGCGCGCGCACAAGACGGCGGCGCTCGGCCGGGTGCTGGACCTTGAATCGCCGACGCTGGCGCTGGTGTTCTGCCGGACTCGACTGGATGTCGATGAACTGGCCGACAGGCTGGTGGGTCGCGGGTATCGCGTCGGGTCGCTGCATGGCGGCATGTCGCAAGCGGAACGCGATCGCATCATGAAGAAGGCGCGCGGCGAGCAGCTGGACTTGCTGGTGGCCACCGATGTGGCGGCGCGTGGCATCGACATCGAACATGTCTCGCATGTCGTGAACTTTGATGTGCCGGCCAGCCGCGAGGCCTATGTGCACCGCATCGGGCGCACGGGTCGAGCGGGCCGCGAGGGCGTGGCCATCACGCTGGCCGATCCGCGCGAGCATCGGATGCTCCGCTCTATCGAGGCGCACACCAAGCAAAAGATCGCCATCTCCACGGTCCCGACGGCGCTGGATGTTCGTGCGCGACGACTGGACCTCACCAAGGGCGAGATTCGAGACCTCATCCAGGCCGGTGGGCACGATGGATACCGCGTCGTCGTCGAGACGCTCGCCGCGGAGTTTGATGTGATGGATGTCGCCGCCGCCGCCGTTCGCCTGGCGCACGAAGCAACGGCCGGCGAGGACGCCGCGGGCGACCAGGCTCACATTCCCGCGTTTGAGGAGTTCGGCCAGCGAGGCAAGGACAAGGGCGAGAAGCGGGGCTGGGCTGCCGACAAGGAGAGGGCCCTGGGCGAGCCTGGAAATCCTCGCGCTGGCGGGCGTACCGGTCCGCGCGCGGATGCGCGTGTCGACGCGCGCGCTGATGTCGGTCGCGGCCACACCCCCGAGTCGCAGGACATGGTCCGGGTCTTCATTACCGCGGGGACAAAGATCGGACTTCGTCCCGCGGACCTCGTGGGAGCGATCGCGAACGAGGCCCAGGTCAATCCGCGCGGCATCGGAGGCATCGAGATCGCGGACAAGTACTCCATCGTGGAGCTGCCGGAGTGCGATGTCGATCGCGTGATCACCGCGCTGCGAAACACCACGCTGCGCGGGCGCAAAGTAAAGGTGCATCGCGACAACGGCACTCGGCGGTGACGGCGCGTCGCTGACGCCGCGGCGGCAGCGCGTCGGCAGCGCGTCGGCAGCGGCGCACGGCCATGGCGCCGGCGGGCACCCAGTCACCCTCGCTTGTCTTCAAGTTCCTGCCAGCGCGCGTAGAGCGTCGCGACCTTCGCTTGGGCAACATCCAGCGCCTGGCAGGCCCGTGCCATCTTGACATGGTCCGCAACGATCACCGGATCGTGCAAGAGCGTCTCGGCGCACCGCGCCGCTTCCTCCGCGGCGTGGACTGCTGCCTCGATGCCGTCGTACTCACGCTGTTCCTTGAAGCCGAGTCGCTTGCGGAGGCTTGCCTGAGGCGGTGGTGTTTCGACCATGGCCGCACGCTCCGCACGCCCGATGGCACGGTCGCGCTCCTGCGTGGCGCGCTCGGCTCGCTCCAGCGCGACGAGTGCCTGGTCCAGGCTGGCCACCACGGAGACCGATCCATCAGGCGCGCCGATCACCACGATGCTCGATGCCAAACGCGCCAGCATCGTGCGATCATGGGTGACCAGCAACACGGCGCCGGGGAATGACTCGACGGACTCCTCCAGCACCTCCAGCGTGGGGATGTCCAGGTCGTTGGTGGGTTCGTCCAGCACCAGGATGTCGGCAGGCTCAAGCATCATCCGCGCGATGTGCGCGCGGGCTCGCTCTCCGCCCGAAAGCGTGCCGACCGCCTGCAGCAACTGCGCATCCTTGAAGAGGAACCGGCGAGACCACGCCGTGATGTGCATCGGCATGCCTTGGAAGTCAACGACATCGCCGTGCGGGCAGATCGCATCGCGCAGGAGCGTGCTCTCGGGGACATCTTCGCGCTGCTGGCGAAGCACCACGATTCTCGGCTTCGGGTCGGCGAAGCGAATGGTGCCGGCATCAGGCGCAAGGTCGCCGCACAGCGTGCGCAGCAGTGTCGTCTTGCCGGAGCCGTTTGGACCCATCAGCCCAACGCGCGAGCCTGGAGTCAGTTCAAGCTCAAGGCCGCGGAAGAGCGTGCGAGGCAGGCCGCGCTCGTCGGGGAATCCCTTGGAGAGCCCCTCGGCGTGCACCAACTTGCGGGTGCGCCGGCCGCTTGCCGTGAAGTCCACCCGGGCGCCGCGCGCGCTGGCCGCAGCGTTGCGTTCGCTGATGTCCGCAAGCGCATCGCGTCGCTCCGCGCTGTCCTCGATGCGCCCCTTCGCCTTGGTGCGCCGGGCCTGGGCGCCACGCCCAAGCCACGCATCGTCGATGCGCACTTCATTGGCCAGTGCGCTTTCGGCGCGCGCCTGCGATTCGAGGTAGTCGGCGCGACGGCGCAGGAACTCGCCGTAGCTGCCGTCGACGGTGAAAATGCCCTGTGCGTACGCGCGGCTCAGCTCGGCGACTCGGGTGGCCACTCGATCCAGGAAGGTGCGGTCGTGCGTGATGAAGACGCAGGCGCCGGCGCCAATGTCATTGGACGACCGGGTGAGGAACTGCTCCAGCCACCGAATCCCCTCGACATCAAGATGATTGGTCGGTTCGTCAAGCAGCAGGAGGTCTGGGCGCCCGCCCGCTTCGCAAAGGCCGCGGGCGATCGACAACCGCTTCTTCCAGCCACCAGAGAGCAGGCTCGCGGAATCGTCCATGCGTGACTCGGGAAAGCCCAGCTTGCCCAAAATCATCCCGCCGAGGACCTCGGCTTCATGCGAGTCGCCGTGCACCGAGGCTGCCGAGAGTGCGGCGGTTGCCGCAACAGACCGAGGCGTCGCGCCTTCGGGGAACTCGTCACGCTGTGGCACATACACGACTACCGCACCGCGCTGCGTGCGGATGACTCCGTCGTCAGGCTCTTCCACGCCCGCCAGCATCCGGAGCAGCGTGCTCTTGCCCGCTCCGTTGGGTCCGATGAAGCCGACGCGATCTCCATCCGCCACGCTGATGGAGACGCCGCGAAAGAGTTCGCGGAGTCCGTGCGACTTGGAGAGTCCGCTCGCGCCAAGCAGCATCAGTGCGTTCTGCTCGGGTCGGGACGATCCGTCGACCGCGTCGCAAGGTGCGCTCCAAGCGCGCCGCGCGCCGGTGCCTGCCACGCGTCGATTCCTGCATCCGCGATGAGCGCGACCGCGCACTCAACGATTCCCGGTGCGAGACCCGGGATGCCACTCTGAAGCACCTTCGCGAACTGTGCCTGCGTCGGCGGCGAAGTGACGGCCGAGGACTCGGAGACTTCCAAGTCGGCATGCTCCACGCCGAGCGCGTCATAGATTGCGGCGACTTCGGCCTTGCGGGCAGTCATGAAAGTCTGGGCCAAGAACGGAGCCGCTCGCAGCGGATCGCGAGCGATCGCCATCGTGGTTCCGTAGACATTGCCCATTCGCCACTGCGACTTCACCGTCTGTGGTCGAGACTTGGTGATGTCGGCGATGATGCGAGAAAAGACCTCGGACTCCTCGGGCGAGCCCTTCAAGTGCTTGACACACTGGGTGATGAGTTCGGTGCGCAGAGAAGCCGGGAGTGTCGGCCAAACGAGGTCAAGCATGGATCGTCCAGTCTACTGGCGCGCACGATGCCCACGAACCACCTCGATTGCTGGACGGGCCCCGTGATCGGGGCTACTGTTGGCGTCATGCCGTGCTCAAGCGATCTTCGTCATGTGCCCTTCCGAACCAGTGCGAGGGCGGCCAAGCGGTTCACGGGCTCGGTCGGCTGCGCCATCGCGTGCCTCGTCACCGCTCACGCCGCGATGGCGGATACAGCGACGCTCTACTCCGTCAAGGACGCCACGATGATCCAGGACTCGTCGGGTGAATGGGCGCTCGGTGCGGCGTACAACTTTTACGCGGGGCGAGTTGGCGAAAACGCGGGTGGGACCTTCCGTCGCGGACTCCTCCAGTTTGACTGCTCGGCGATTCCCCCAGGATCGGTGGTCACGATCGTCCAGCTCAAGCTCAACATGAGCAATACGCAGGCGGGGACCCACACGGTCGGCATCCACAAGTCCACGATGGAGTGGGGCGAGGGCACTTCTTTCGCCTTCGGCGGTGGCGGGGCACCTGCGACCGAGCATGACGCCACCTGGAACTATCGCTTCTATCCCGATGTACCGTGGCCCACTCCGGGCGGCTCCTTTGTCGCGACGGCGAGCGCCACCAAAAGCATCGGCGGCGTCGGCTCGTACACCTTCGGTTCGACCTTCCAGATGGTGAGCGATGTCCAGGGCTGGGTTGATCAGCCCGGCACCAACATGGGCTGGACCGTCAAGGGCAACGAGACGACGCTGCAGTCGGTCAAGCGCTTCGATGCCCGGGAGGCAGGTGCCACGCAGCCGCAGCTCATCGTGACCTTCACGCCGCCGCCCTCCAACCCGGCGGATGTCAACAATGACGGGGCGGTAAACGCGTCGGACCTGACGCCGCTCCTGGCCGCGTGGGGGACACCGAACGCGGCCGCGGACATCGACAATGACGGCATCGTCGACGCCCAAGACCTCGCGCAGGTGTTGGCGGCCTGGACGGGGTGAGAGGGGTTACGCCAAGGCTTGCCGGCTGTTCCTATTCGCACCATTGCCAACGGAAGATTCCGCTTTGGAAATGTCAGTTTGCCTTGATATGTGTGCAGTACGCGATATCTTCTCTTGCATCCACGGTGCCGATTCGCCGTGCAGGAGAGACCGGTGGTGGGATCTGGAGCCGGGTGAGAGTTGCAGGAGAGTTGCAGGAGAGTTGCAGGAGAGCGTCGATTGCCCGTTTTGGTCCCACGGAGTTCCCATGTCCACCTACGCCGCCACGTTCGTCGCGTCAGTTTTCGCCGCCGCCGTCCTCGCCGTCGAAACTTCCGACGCCGCGTTGATTGTGGTGAACGATCACTCCGCGTTTGGCTTGATCACCGGCAACTCGGGGATCGTCACGCATGATCAGGACTTCAGCGCCTACCAAGGATTCCTCGATTCGATCTCCGGGGGCACGGGCGCAACGTCGTGGATGGCCTCGGCGAACGGCGGTCTCTTCGTGGGAGGAGCAAGCGAACTGAGTACCGCTGCGGCTGATTCCGCGCTGCTTTTCACCTTCGACTCCCCCGATGTCTATGCCTTCGGCGGCAACTTCTACCTCACCAACCACAACTTCGGATTCATCTCCGGACTGATCCAGATTGAGCTGACCGACGGCTCGATGTATGTCGCCAATGTCACCAGTTCTCACGCCTTCAGCGGATTCATGAGCACTGGGGCGGCGATCTCACAGGTCTCGATCTCGCCCTTCGGAACGCAGCCGGGCGCGTATGCGACCGTCTCGGAGATCACGATCGGGGTCATCCCCGCCCCGTCTTCGCTGGCGTTGCTCGGCTTCGCCGCGCTGGGTTCGTCCGGCAGACGGCGACGCGCGCGCTGACGCTGCCGAGGGCGGTCGCGTGCGATTGCGTGCGCTTGCAAACAAGCTCATGCGCCGTGAGGCGCTCCCCGGAACGGAGCGGCCAAACCAATCAATGGGCGATAAAGGATTCGAACCTTCGACCCCACGCGTGTGATGCGTGTGCTCTAGCCAACTGAGCTAATCGCCCGACAGGCAAGATTCTAGCCTTGAGCACTCCGCGGCGCCAGCCCCTGCGCTGGCGGCTTTGGACCTTGCGCCAGCGGCTTGGAACCCAGCGCCGGCGGCTTTGGACCTTGCCGTGACGCATCGGGTTGGCGCCTCAAGGTGACTCTTCACAGCGACGCCTCGCACCAACCAGTGCCGGGGGTAACTTTCAGCCATGCGATCCACCTTCAATCTTCGATCTCTGTTTGGTAGCGCCGTCTTGGCCGCATCCGCCCTGTCCCTTGGCGCGACTGTCGCTCTTGTCGCGCTCTGGGGCTGCTGCTCCACGCCGTCATGCAACGCGTCCGGCTCGGGCAGCGCGTGTTGCGCCAGCACCGCGTCCTGCGCCAGCACTCCCGGCAACTCCCAGGTCTGCTGTCCCCCCAGCGATGCCGACACCGCCGGCGTTCGCGACGCGACGACGGCCTTCTATGCCGCACTCAACGACATGTTCGTGGGCAACATCGCACCGATGGAGGCCTTGTGGTCGCACGAATCCGATGTCACCCAACTTGGCCCGATGGGCGGGCGATTGGTCGGGTGGGATGCCGTGGGCGCTGACTGGCGTCGCGTCGCCGATGTCAAGCTTGGTGGGAAGGTGGTCGCGGAAGGCATCCTCGTGGTCGCCGGCCCCTGCATGGGGTACAGCGTGACCGAGGAAGTCGGGCAGAACATCGGCGCCGACGGCAAGCCCATCGAAGTTCGGTTCCGGGCCACCAACATCTTCCGCAAGGAGAAGGGCGGCTGGAAGATGGTGCATCACCACACCGACCTCTCGCAAGGCCTCATCGCGGAAACCGGCCTGGTGAAGTAGGGCGAGGAGCTGCTGCGCGGTGGAGCACGTGTGCCGGCCCTTGCACGGCTCCCCGAGACTCGTAGACTCGCCACATGGTCGGCATCGAACACCCTGACTTGGCGCGCGCCGTCATGGGTTCGGTTGGTCGCTCCTGCCCCGACCGCCGCCTTTGCGCCGCCTGGTTGTACGGGAGTCAGGCACGCGGGGAAGCGCGGGCCGACAGTGATGTGGACATCGCCATCCTGGCCGACCAACCATGTGATCCACTCGCCTTGGGCGGTGCGGCAGTGGAGTTGGAAGGCGTGCTGGGACGACGGGTCGATCTCGTGGACCTTCGTCGAGTGTCGGTGCTCTTGCGTGTGCAGGCCACCTACGGGGGGAAGATGCTGGTGGCACCCGATCCGACCGAGGCGGCGCTTTTCGAGACGCACGCCATCGCAGACTACGGATCATTCGCCGCCAATCGAAAGATGTGCACCGACGCCATGCTGGAGAAGTTCCGTGGCTGACGATGTCCTCATGCAGAAACTTGCCAGCATCGACCGCTGTGTGCGACAGATTGCTGCGTACCTTGACGGCGACCTGTCAAGGCTTGACGACCAGCTCGTGCAGGATGCCGTGGTGCTGAACTTGCAACGGGCGTGCGAGCAGGCCATCGACGCTGCGTCACGCGTCGCTTCGATCCGGGCACTTGGCGTTCCCGCCGACAGCGCCGACGCGTTTGGTGTCTTGGAGCGTGCGGGAGTTCTCTCCAGCCCGGTCGCGTCGCGGATGAAGTCCATGGTTGGTTTTCGGAATGTCGCTGTTCACGCCTATCGGGAGTTGGACGGGGACATCCTGCGGGCCGTCGTCCGTGACCGGCTGGGCGACTTCGCGGCCCTCTGCCGCGAGCTTGCTGCTGCAACCTGAATCAGGCCATCGAGGCCGCTGGGGCGACCGCCCCGCCGTAGAGTCATCGAATGGACGCTGCCGCCACAAGCCCAGGCCTTCTCGCCGTCGCGCTCGCGGCCATCCTTGGCATCGGTCTCGCCGCGGCTGCTGGGTTTCGGGTCTTCGTGCCGCTCCTGGGCGCCGCGCTCGCCGTCCGACTCGGCATCCTGACGGCGCCTGAATCGCTGGCGTGGATCGGTTCAACGCCCGCCATCGTCTTGCTCTCGGTCGCCTGTGGCGCCGAACTCCTGGCCACGCTCATTCCGGCAGTCGACCACGCCATTGACGCCGTCGCCACCCCGATGGCCGCCGCTGCCGGGGTCGTGCTGATGGCCATCCAGATGTGGTCCCAGTTGGAGTTGGAGGTGCCCAGCGCCGTGACCTCGATCGATGGGGTTCAGGAACTGCACGCGATGAGTCCTCTCTTCTTCTGGTCCCTCGCCGTCATCGTGGGCGGCGGTGCCGCGCTGGGGACCCATGCGGCGGCGGCTGTGGGGCGCGTCGGGTCGACGGTGACGACCGCGGGCGTTGGGAACCCCATCTACGCCTTCGCGGAGTCGCTCGCCTCGATCGTCGCGACGGCACTGGCGATCGTGGTTCCCGCCTGCTGCGCCATCGTGGCCATCCCGATTGTGCTGCTGGGCGTTGTCTGGATGGTCCGGCGCCAGCGGACACGAAAGCAAAGGCGGCAGGGAACCATGACTGTCGCGGTTCTTGGTTGTGGCGCGGCCCTGTTCGGCGGGACGTCGGGATGCATGCACACTGGGCCGAGTGGCGGGACTGGGCGCCGTGCTGCGTGCACGGCTGGGTGCGTGGCCGTCAGCGTGCCCGCGCGCCCCAACCTCGTCGTCATCTACTGCGACGACATGGGGTGGGGCGATGCACCGGGGTTCGAGCTGTCCGGCCACACGCCCGCTTGGTACACGAAGCACATGCCCAACCTGGTCGCGCTGGCCAGCGAGGGAACGACCTTTCGTCACTACTACTCCGCGCAGCCGGTATGCAGCGCCTCACGGGCGGCGCTCCTGACTGGCTGTTACCCCAACCGCGTCGGCATCCACGGCGCGCTCTTTCCCGACGCGCGAATCGGGATCGCCGCGGAGGAACGCACGCTCGCGGAAGTGTTGCACGACGCCGGCTACGCGACGCTTATCGCGGGCAAATGGCACCTGGGACACCTGCCCCAGTTCAACCCCACGCTGCACGGCTTCGACGAGTACTACGGGATTCCGTACTCCAACGACATGTGGCCGCTGCGGTTTGGCCGCAAGGACTTTCCTCAGCTGCCGCTGTATGACGGGACGGAAGTGTCGGAGTTGGTGCTGACGCTTGAAGACCAGGGGTTGCTCACCGGCAAGCTGACCGGGCGCGCGTGCGAGTTCATTCGACGCGAGGCCGCTGAGGGTCAGCCGTTCTTCGCGTACCTGCCGCATCCACAGCCGCATGCGCCGATCGCCGCAGGGCCTGATTTCCAGCCGTCCGCTCGCGCCGAACTCTACGGCGCCGTCATGCGCGAAATCGACTGGTCGGTCGGCGAAGTGATGCGTGCGCTCTCCGAGTCTGGTGTCGCAGACAACACGATCCTCGTCTTCACCAGCGACAACGGGCCCTGGCTCTCCTTTGGCACCGACTCGGGCGTGACGGGCGGCCTCCGTGAAGGGAAGGGGACGACCTTCGAGGGAGGCGTGCGGGAACCGTGCCTCGTGCGGTGGCCGGGCCACGTCCCCGCGGGCTGCGTCTCCAATGTGCCATGGATGAGCATCGACCTCTTCGCGACCATGGCCGCGATCGTCGGTGCGCCGGCTCCGGCTGCGGACAGGCCCATCGATGGCTTGGATGTGCGCCGTGTGTGGGCGTGCGAGGCGGGCGCGGAATCGCCCCACGAGGCATTCTGGTTCTACTACCACACCAATCACCTCGAAGGCGTGCGCTCGGGGAAATGGAAGCTGAGCCTGCCGCGCAAGAGCCGGGTGGTGAAGGGGACGCCGGGCGTGGTGGATGGGAAGGAAGCGCAGTATGTGGAGGTGGAAGTGCCGCTGGCGCTGTTCGACTTGGAGGCTGACCCGACTGAGTCAGTCGACGTGAGCGCGTCTCATCCAGAGGTCGTGGCGGAACTCATGCTCCACGTCGAAGCCGCGCGCGCGGACCTTGGCGACGCGCTGACGGGTCGAGCCGGCGTGGGCCGCCGAGGACCTGGCCGGATCGATTCCTAGGAGGGGGCCCAACCCAACCCCCCGGATCACGCCATCAGCTGGCGAATCGGTTCCGCACCTTCGACGCCAACCAGTTTCTGGTCCAGCCCGCCGTAGAAATAGCTCAGGTGGTTGGGGTCCAGCCCCAATCGATCCAGCACGGTGGCGTGCAGGTGCTTCACATGGAACCGCTCGCCGACGCCAATGGAGCCCAGTTCGTCGGTCTGCCCAACGGAAACGCCTCCCTTGATCCCGCCGCCGGCCATCCACATGGTGAAGCCGAAGGAGTTGTGGTCGCGGCCCGTGCCCTTCGCGTACTCGGCGGTGGGCTGACGGCCGAACTCGCCGCCCCAGAGCACCAGCGTTTCGTCCAGGAGCCCGCGGCGCTTGAGGTCCTTGAGAAGCCCGGCGATGGGTTTGTCGGTGCGGGCGGCGTGGTAGTCGTGGTTCTTCTTGAGGTCGTCGTGGGCGTCCCAGTTGGCGTCATTGTGATTGCCGCCGGCGTAGAGTTGGACGAACCGCACGCCGCGCTCCACCAGCCGCCTGGCGAGCAGGCACTTGCGGCCGAACTCTTCCGTACGGGCGTCGTCGATCCCGTAAAGCTCCTGGGTCGCCTTGGACTCGTCGCCCATCTCCACCGCTTCGGGCGCCGACGACTGCATTCGATACGCCAGCTCGTAGCTGTCGATTCGGCTCTCCAACTCTGGATTGCCGCTTCGCAGGAGCGCGTGGCGTGTGTTCCATTCATTGAGCTCGTCAAGGACGCGGCGCTGGACATCGTGGGTTCGCGAAGCCGGCGTGGCGAGGTCCAGGATTGGGTTGCCCGAGCCGCGCAAGACACAGCCTTGGTAACTGGCGGGCATGTAGCCGCTGGACCAGTTCTTGGCTCCTGAGATCGGCCCGCCGGTGGAATCCAGCATCACGACGAACCCGGGCAGGTTCTGGTTGACGGTGCCAAGGCCGTAGTTCACCCACGAGCCCATGCACGGCGATCCCGCCAGCAACTTGCCGGAATTCATCATGAGCATGGCGCTGCCGTGGATCGGGCTCTCCGCGTACATGCTCTTGACGAACGCGATGTCATCGACGCAGGTGGCGAGGTGCGGGAAGAGGTCGCTCACCCACGCGCCGCACTGCCCATGTTGCCTGAAACTCCACTTCGGGCCGACGATGCGTCCCTCGTTCTTGTCGCCGCCGCGCCCCTTGGTCTTGACCTGGATGGTCTGTCCGTCGAACTTGTAGAGGTCTGGCTTGTAGTCAAAGGTGTCCACATGGCTTGGGCCGCCGTACATGAACAGGAAGATCACGCTCTTCGCGCGCGGCAATCGCATCGCAGGTTGAGAGGCCATCGGCCCCGCACCCGCGACGGGAGCGGTGCCGTCGAAGCCCAATGCCTGTCGCTGCAGGAATCCGTCGCCCGCGAGCAGGTCCACCAGCGCGAGGGAAGTAAACGAGCCGCCCGCCTGCCAGAGGAACTCGCGGCGGGTGCGATGGCAGAATGAGTCCTTGGGACGGTGCGGCGTGGTCATGGCGGGTCGTGCGTGGCGTGGCTAGTCGACATGCATGAACTCGTTGCTGTTGATGAGCGTGAGTGCGAGCAGCGAGAGCGCATCAGTGGGGGGAACGGCGCGTTCGGCGGAGAGTTCGTGCAGAAACCGGTCCGCGCTGGCCAGTTCTTCGGGCGTCGGCTCTCGGCCATGGGCGATGCGGACCAACGCCGCAACGGGAGTGTCGGGTGACTCGCGCCGCGCACGCTCGGCAAGGAGCCGTGCCTGGTCATTGGCAAAGGCGCCGTTGAAGAGGATCAGCGATTGCGTGGGTTGCACCGTGTTGAAGCGAACGGGGCACGCGTTGTCGATGTCGGCTTGGTCAAACACCGCCAGCAGCGGGTCCGAGAGCGAGCGCTTCTGGTGCATGTAGAGGCTGCGACGGCCCCAGGTGTCGGGTGGAGTGAGCGGCCAGACTTCATTGGGTCGACTGCTGGTGGCCAAGACTTCGGCGGGAAGCGGCGGGCGCACGCCAGGGCCGCCTCCCTCAAGTGTCAACTGCCCGCTGGCGGCGAGCATCGAGTCGCGCAGTTCCTCGGCAGTGAGGCGACGGAGTCGAAACCGGGACAGGCGATCGTTGGCCATGTCGATGGCCAGCACGCGATCCTTCGACCCAGGCGCCGCGACACTGTCCATCTGATAAGCGGCACTCGTCATGAGGAGGCGGTGCATCGCTTTGAGACTCCACCCCTCGTCGATGAGGCGCAGCGCCAGCCAGTCGAGGAGTTCCTCATGCGTTGGCTTGTCGCCAAACCTGCCGAAGTCACTGGTGCTGGGGACGAGTCCTTGGCCGAAGTGGTGCTGCCAAAGCCGATTCGCCGCCACGCGCGCCGTGCGGACATTGTCAGGGTTGGCGATCCAGCGCGCGAGGGCGGTGCGGCGGCCGCTGGACTCGCCGTGCGCCGGGGTGGGGGACTCCAGCGCGAGCGAAGCAAAGATGGCTGGGACCGCCACCGGCACTTCTTCCGCAGGAGCGTGCGGGCTGCCCCGCGTGAGGACATGCATCGGGGGCGGCTCGGGCACCGCCGTTGCGCAGAGCACGCCCTCCGTGTGGATGGAGGCGGGAGCCATCGACACGAGGCGCTCGCGACCGGCCTTCCACTCGACGGCCGCAGCCGGTCCGGACGACTCGGAGATCCCCAGGAACGCGCCGGGGGATGCCACCCCAGTGGCCAGCTGAAGCAGCTCATCATCCGTGAGCGGGCGGTCGTAGAAGCGCAACTCGTCCAGGTGCCCGGTGAAGGGATTGTGTCCGGTCGCCATCACTCCCAGCGAGAGTCGCGCGCTGGCGGCGAGCGGCTGTGTCCCGCCGGTGGCGCGCGCCACCTCCATGCCGTCAATGACAAGGCGAAGGAGGCCGCTGGAGCGTTGGCGCGTCAGCGCGACATGGTGCCATGCGCCATCGTTGTAACCCGCGCCGGAACTGACGAAGGTCTCGGGCCGCCCCGTCCCGGCGGCGATGATGCCGTTGCCAATCATCGAGATTCCAAAGTCATCGGTGATGCCCGGGACCTCGCCGTCGACCAGCCCCGTCCCGAGGAACCATCGTGGGTCGGTGTCGCGCCCCGCGGCGAGCCGGTCCGTCTTCAACCAGAACGAGATCGTGAAGTCATCACAGACGGGGCGATCGATGGAGACGGCGTCGTCACCTCCATCGAAAGATGCACAGAGGCCTGCGTGCCCCGGCGTTCCGAATCCAAGGTCCGCGACCTCCCCGATGGCGGTGCCGACCGCGCTGGTGACGGTGGATCGATCCAACTCCGGGGCGTCGGCGGGGGTCTCGAAGGGAAAGTGGGAGACCAAGCCCTCGGCCGGCTCCTTCGCAAGCAATCCGGCGTGCGACTGGAGTGCAAGGAGCGAGTGGACCAGTGCGTCACGATCGCGCGAGTAGGCCGCGCGCTCCGCGGCAAGGTCTCGAACGCCAAACTCGGGTGCGAGCGAGCGCATCACATTCCCGGCTTCGATGCTGTTGCCGGGCATCGACTTGTACGGCCTCAGCCCCGCAAAAAACGCCGCGAAGGAGTAATAGTCGCGCTGGGTGATGGGGTCACCCTTGTGGTCGTGGCACCGTGCGCAGCCCATGCCAATGCCGAGCATGCCGCGCGCGGTCACATCCACGATGCCGTCGAGGTCGTCGTACAGCGCCTGCTTGAGGTCGGGGACTTCATCGTCCCACATGCCCAGCCGGTAGTAGCCCGTGGCGACCATCGTGTCGAAGGTGCGGTCGGGGAGTTCATCGCCGGCGAGTTGCTCCACGAGGAATCGGTCGTAGGGCTTGTCGGCGTTGAGGGCCGCGACCACCCAGTCGCGATACCTCCAGGCGGCGGGCTTGTCGGAATCGCGCTCAAACCCGTTCGTGTCCGCATAGCGAACCAGGTCCAGCCAGTGTCGACCCCACTTCTCGCCGTACTGCGGGCTGGCGAGGAGCCGGTCAATCAGGCGCGGCCAGGCCCCTGGGCTCGAATCATTGACGAATGTCGCAACCTCTGCGGCGCTTGGTGGCAAGCCCGTGAGGTCGTAGAAGGCTCTCCGAATGAGCGTGGCGCGAGACGCCTCAGGCGCCGGCGCGAGCCCCGCTTCCTCCAGCCGCGCCAGAATGAAGTGGTCGATCTCGTTGTGCGACCACGCGCCATCCTTCACCGCTGGCGGGGAGTGCCGCACCATCGGCTGGTGGGACCACCAGGACGAACCAGGAGCAGCGGTGTCCTGCCCCGTGGCCAGCGCGCTCACGAAGAGCGCCACTGGAAGCGTCACCTGAAGAGGCAGTGAAACGGGTGGCGACACGGGTCCATCGTAGGCATCTGCCTCCCGCATCCACGTCCACCGTGCCTATAATCTGGGCCGAAATGTGGACGTTTCTGATCATGTCGACGATGGCGCCTGCGTGGATTCAGGAGGTGTCGCCGGCGCCCGAAGCGAAGCTGGAGGCGATCGATTTTGCGACCCAAGTGCAGCCGCTGCTGAATGCTCGCTGCTACGAGTGCCACGGCAACGGCAAGTCCAAGGGAAAACTTGCGCTGGACAGCAAGGAAAGCATCTTCCGCGAACGTGATGGGGGGGCCGTCGTCATGGCCGGCGATCCCCAGGGGAGCGGCTTGCTCGCTCGCATTGCCCTGCCGGCTCATGATGATGATGCCATGCCTCCGGAGGGGGATCGACTCTCCGCGGATGAGCAAGCGCTCTTGGCCCGATGGATTCGCGAGGGTGCGGTGATGCCGGATCGAATGGCCGACCCGCCGGACGCCGGTGCGTTCGCACTCTCGCGCGAGGCGCGTCAACAGGTGGTGACCCACGCTGACCATCTCAAGCGTGCCGGGGCGCTCGTGGAAGCCCGCTCCAGGGTCGATGAGCGGGTAGTCATCAACGCGAGCCTGGTCGATCCGCCGTTTGGCGATGCGAAGCTCGGGCTGGTGCTCGCGCTCAATGAAGCCGTCGTCGAGCTCAACCTCTCGAGGTCCGCGGTCACCGAATCGGGGCTGCGGGCTCTTGCCGACGCCCCATCGTGGCCCAACCTCGAATCGATCCAGCTGGATGGAACAGCGGTGACCGGTGGCGCGCTGGTCCAGCTCATCCAACGAGCTCCCGCATTGAAGTCCCTCAACCTCCACTCCTCCGGGCTCAACGACGCGATGCTCCTCTCGATGGCCTCCGCGTCAAAGGGCGGATCACTCCGACGGATCTACGTTTGGAACACGAACGTCTCCGCAGAGGGGGTGGCAGCGGCGGCTGGGGCCAACGACGTGCTGGTCCTGGTGAGCGAGTAGCTGGTTCGGGTGCGGAACACGGATGCGAACGGGAAGTTGAAGCGGAAACGGCCTTCGGATGTCCGATTCGGCGTCGACCTCTCAATCGAAGTCCGAATCCGCGCCAACTTCTGGAACGATGTCCGATTTCGAGCAGACCTCCCGCTTGCGCTCCCCCTCCCCACCAGAAGACACAGCCAGGTCAGCCGTTGGAGCCAGGTCAGCCGTTGGAGCCAGGGACCTGCCCGCCTTGCTGGCCGGCGTGCGGTTGCTGGTAGGCGCCGGGAGGCGCGTACTGGGTCCCGGACTGATTGCCACCCTGGGGCAGGGTGGGGGCGCCGTGTTGGGGCGCTTGGTAGGGCGGCTGGTAGGGCTGGTGAGCGGGTCGATTGGACTCCGCCTCCACTTCCTTTTCCACGTCCTTGAGCCCCTTCTTGAACTCGACGATCGTCTTGCCGACGCTCCGGCCCAAGTCCGGCAGTCGCTTCCCGAAGAGGAGCAGGCCGATGACCAGGATGATGATCCACTCCCAGCCCTGGATGCCAGGGATGAGGGCGAGCGAGAAGGCGGCGGTGGTGGTCATGGTTGGCTCCTTCGCAGGATCATAGCCGCCAACAGGTTGTGTACCCCGACGTGGGGGAATGGAGGAATCTCCGCACTTTCTGGCGCAAATGGCCCCACGGGGACGCATCGCCGCTATCGTGCCCTTCCATGCAAGGATGCATGTATTGCCGTATCGCCTTCACCTTCCCCGGGCTCGGACTCGCCGCCATGATCGGCGCCTCGGCGCTGGTCCTTGGCTGTGAATCTCCAAAGCTGGCGCCCGCTCCCGAACCCAACTACGCCGCGCCGCTCGCCCCGGGTGAGCACGCGCTGCGCAAGTTGGGCCCCGACGAGCCATGGCCCGAGATTGCGGCCGCGTGGCGAGTGCGGGATCCGCTCTTGCGCAAGGCCGTCGACCAGTCGATCGCCTGGTACCAGAAGCCGGGATCCAAGGCTCGATTCCCGTTCCACGACGTCGTGACGCATGAGCAAGCCTCGGCGAGTGTCGTGGCGTTCCGGGATCTGCTGAAGGAGCACACCGACGAGGCAGCATTCGTTGGTGCGGTGAAGCAGATGTTCGAGGTGTGGCAGACCAAGGGTTACGACCGCAAGGGGACTGTCCTCTTCACCGGGTACTACTCGCCAATCTTCAAGGCGAGCCTCACGCCGGATTCAACCTACAAGCATCCGCTCTACAAGCGACCGACAGACTTGGTCACGGACCCGCTCACGGGAGAGCCGAAGGGCCGGCGGCTGGCATCGGGCGAGATCGCCCCCTGGCCATCGCGTTCGGAGATCCTCTCCTCGGGCATGCTGAAGGGGACCGAGCTGGTCTATCTCCCCAGCGACCTGGACACCTACATCATCCAGGTGAACGGCAGCGCCAAGCTGGAACTCACCGATGGATCGACCATGTACGTGGGCTATGCCGGCAAGACCGATGGCCAGTATGTCGGCCTGGGGCAGAGCATGATGGACGCCGGGATCTTCACGGAGAAGGATTGCACGCTCCAGAACATCGAGGCCTACTACGAAAAGAACCCGCAGCAGGTCAATCAGTTCATTGATCGCAACAACTGCTTCGTCTTCTTCACCACCTACGACGGCGGCAACTGGCCCGCCGGCAGCCTTGGCTTCCAGGTGACCGAAAAGGAGACGCTGGCCACCGACAAGAAGATCTACCCGCCGGGAGGGCTGGTCTTCGTGGATACCAAGGCCATCAACTTCGCCAACACGCAGGAGTCGTTCCGCCGATTCATGCTGGACCAGGACACCGGCGGCGCCATCGTGGCACCGGGCCGCGCTGACATCTTCATGGGAATCGGCCCGGGCGCCGAGATCCTTGCGGGCTCTCAGTACGCCGAGGGGACGATGTACTACTTCTTCCTCAAGCCAGAGTACGTCTCCCAGTATCCGTTGCCGGCGAGGGCGTCGGTCAAGGCGCCCACCAAGCAGTAGCCAGTTCACAGGACCACGGTCGATTCGGGACATCGACTCGTGGGGGGCTGAGGCAGGGGACCTGCCACGACAGGTCAAGGAACGGCGGGTCGATCCAGCGATGGATCGGCCCGCTGTGCGTTTGGGGTGGCGACGCCAGCGAGCGGCCTACACTCCGCGACCGATGTCGACCGCCATGGACATGACAGCGCTCGCATCGGCGACGCCAGCATCGCCCGACCTGGCGGTCGATCTTCGCGACATGCACAAGACCTACGCCGGGAAGGTGCACGCGCTCCGAGGCGTGGACCTGGCCGTGGAGCGAGGAGGCGTCTTTGGCCTTCTTGGCCCCAACGGTGCCGGCAAGAGCACGCTGGTGAAGGCGATGCTCACGGTGATCGCTCCCACCCGCGTGTCGGGGAGCGTGCTTGGGGCACCGGTTGGCGACCGAGCCACGCTCAAGCGCATCGGCTACCTCCCGGAACATCATCGATTTCCGCAGTACCTGAGTGGGCGGCAGGTGATTGAGTTCTTCGGCGCCCTTGCTGGCGTGCCGCGCGCCGAGCGGAAGCGGCGGACGGGTGAGCTCCTGGATGTTGTCGGCATGTCGGCCTGGGCCACCCGAAGACTGGGCACCTATTCCAAGGGCATGCAGCAGCGAGTGGGGCTCGCCGCGGCGCTGGTGAACGACCCCGACCTGGTGGTGCTGGACGAGCCAACCGACGGCGTGGACCCCGTCGGCCGTCGCGAGATCCGAGATGTGCTCGCGCGGTTGCGGGCGGAGGGCCGCACGGTGCTCCTCAACAGCCACCTGCTCAGCGAAGTGGAGATGGTGTGCACGCGCGTGGCCATCATCGTGCAGGGGAAAGTGGTGAGTCGCGGCACGATCGAGGAACTCACTCGCGAGAGCGCACGGTACGAGGTATTGCTGCGTGAGGCGCCGCCGGCGTGGGCCTTGGAGCCATCGACCAATGGCGGCATCGTGGGGGCCCGCGTGGAGCTCGGGGCGGGGTCGATGGTCAACAGCGTGGACCCGCGCGGCAAGCTCCAGCGGCTGATCCTCCCGCAAGCGGGAGAGGTCATGATCCAGTCCGTGATGGATCGCCTGCGCGCCGATGGCGTCACCGTGCTTGCCGTGACGCCCGTCCGCGAATCGCTGGAGGACCTCTTCATCCGCGAGGTGACCGACCCAACGACGGGTCGAGCCCACAAGCCGGGCGCAGGAGGCGTGTCGTGACCCGCGATCTGACCCGCGCGCATCTCACGCCGCGAGACCGTCGCATCCAGACCTGGGCCCTGTTGGTCGCTGCCTACCGCGAGCTCAACGCTCGAAAGCTCTTCTGGCTTTCGATCGTGCTCTCGGGGCTGGTGGTCCTGTCGATCGGCGCCTTGGGGCTTGACGAGAACGGGATCACCATCTTTGTGTGGACCCTCGAGAGCCCATTCTTCAATGCCGCCGTGATTGCGCCGGAAACGTTCTACAAACTGCTCTTTTCCAACCTGGGCGTCCAGTTCTGGCTGGGGCTGGGCGCGACGATCCTGGCACTGGTGTCCACCGCCGGAATCATCCCGGATCTGGTGACGGCGGGAACCATCGACATGATGGTCTCCAAGCCCGTCGGCCGCACGCGACTCTTCCTGACGAAATACTCGACCGGGCTCCTGTTCACCGCGCTGCAGGTGAGCGTGTTCACTGTCGCGTGCGTCCTGGTGATCGGCATCCGAGGCGGCGTGTGGGAGTTTGGCCTGCTGATCGCGATTCCGCTGGTCGTGCTCTTTTACTCGTACCTGTACTGCGTCTGTGCGCTGGTGGGGCTGCTGACTCGCAGCACCGTCGCCAGCCTTTTGCTCACGATGATCTTCTGGTTCCTCGTCTTTGGCGTGCAGTCGGCGGAGCAGCTGGTCTCCATCGGACGCACCGCGAGCCGGTTGGAACTGGCGGCGATCACGCAGGACTTGGAGGAAGAGCGGTCCCATCCCGATGGCGCCGACGCCCTGGAAGTGGAGCGGCTGGAGGATGAACTCGCCGCGCAGCGCTCTCACGATAACACCTGGCAGCTGGTGTATGCGCCGATCTCCTTGTTGAGCACGGCACTTCCCAAGACGGGTGAGACGCTCTCGCTCCTGGAACGGTCCATGGAGGATGTCGCCGCGTTGCCAAGCATGCGTGAGGAGCGTCAGGCCGAGCGGCGCGCCGACCGCCGCCGCGAGCGCGGCGAGGATGCCAGTCCGAGGCCGGACGATGGCGCGGGCCCGGCAGGCGAGATCTTCGGTTCATCCAGGGTTGGGGGGCGCGTGCTGGAGGAAACCGTCGCCGAGGAACGTGCCTCCCGCAGCGAGCTGTATGTCATCGGGACCAGCCTCGGATTCGAGGCGTTCATCCTGGCCATCGCCTGCTGGCGGTTCCGGCGGCGGGACTTCTAGAAACTGGGTTGTTGGAGCCAATCCCGGCGTTGGTTTCCCTTGCCCGCGGCGCGATAGCGGCTACCTTCTCTCCATGCTGCCGCCACGGTCAAGACTCCATCGGAGCGCGTTGTCCATTGTCGGGTCATCTGTCTTCGCTGCATGTCTGGCGTGCGTGCCAGCGCTCGCGCAGGATGACGCCGAGCCGCCGACCCTCCCCGGCGTCCTGATGTTCCAGACTCCGCTGGGGGTCGACTCCGCTCCCATCCGCGCCGATCGCACTGGACGAGTGTGGGCCGAGATCATCGACCTCCCGGGTGCCGGATGGGTCCGATTGGACCTGGCGGGAACGACGCTCGCGCCCGGTGCGGTGCTGCATGTCACCAGCCTGCTCGACGACGCCACTCAGCGATTGGACTCCATCAGCCTGTCGCAGTGGAGATCGACCAGCTGCTATCTCAATGGCAGCGCGATCATGATCGAGTTGTTCGCCAACGAGGTCGGCACGACAAGCCATGTGGTGGTGCCATCGGCGACGGTCGGTCCAGAACCGGAGGGTGGCGTGGCCACGATCTGCGGCGTGGACGACCGGCTGCCAAGCACCGACCCGCGCGTGTCGCGAGTGATGCCGGTGGCATGCACCGGCTGGCTCATCCAGGACGATGCCGACTGCATGCTCTCGGCAGGCCACTGCGGCGGCAGCAGCAGCATCAACGTGGCGCAGTTCAATGTGCCGTTCTCCACAAGCGGCGGTGGCTTGGTGAACCCGCCACCCCAGGACCAGTACCCGATCGATGCATCGTCGCAACAGCTGGTCAATGGCGGCGTTGGGAATGACTGGAACTACTACGGGGCGTTCCCCAACAGCAACACCGGCCTTCGCCCGCATGAGGCACAGGGGTCGGGATTCGTGCTGGTTTCGCCGCCGACGGTGACGGCGGGGGCCGAGATCCGGATCACGGGACACGGCACGGACTCGACCCCCAACAGCACCTACAACCAGGTGCAGCAGACTGAGGTAGGTGCGTATGTCTCGCTCTCGGGGACGACCGTGCGCTACGAAACCGACACCACCGGCGGCAACAGCGGTTCGCCGATCATCTACGAGGCCACGGATGAGGCGATCGGCATCCACACCAACGGCGGGTGCAGCAGCTCAGGGGGAAGCAACATCGGTTGCTCCGCGGCGAACACCGGACTCCAGGCCGCGATCGCCAGCCCGAACGGCGTGTGCATCGCCACGAGCGGCGTGAACCTGTCGCTGGCACAGGCGCTGCCGGCGTGGACCGCGCCGAGCGGTGGGGCGCTGGTGCAACTCTCCGCAACCGGCATGGCGGGCTCGACGATCGACCCATCGACCGTGACGATGTGGGTCAGCGAGGATGGCGGGAGCTTCCAGTCGTTCGCGATGAGTGCGCAGGGCGGCGGCGTCTACCAGGCGGCGCTGCCTGAGAGCATGTGTGGCACGCAGCTTGGCGTGTCGTTCAGCGCCGCGACGACGACTGGCGAGGGCGGCACGCTTCCCGAGGGTGCGCCTGCGGAGCTCTTCACCATCTGGAGTGCCGACGGGAGCAGCCTGGTCTCTGCCGATTCGATCGAAGTGGAGTCTGGGTGGTCGACGGCTTCGCCGGGCGACACCGCCATCGCCGGGTTGTGGACGCGAGTCGATCCCATCGGCACCAATTCACAGCCCGAGGATGACCACACCGCGTCCGGCAGCATGTGCTTCGTCACCGGGCAAGGCGTGGCGGGGGGGCCCGACTCCGCCGCAGACCTTGACGGCGGGTTCGCGACGCTGACAACGCCGACTCTGGACTGCACGAGCGGTCCCGACCCGCACATCGCCTATTCGCGCTGGTTTGACAATCGAACCGGCACGACGGCGGGCGAGGATGTGATGCGCGTGGAGATGTCGGGCAACGACGGCGCGACCTGGACCCTGGTGGAGACGGTGGGACCCAGCACGCCCGACTCGAACGGTGGTTGGGTGACTCGATTGGTGCGCGTGGCCGACTTCGTGACGCCAAGTGCCAGCGTGCGAGTCCGGTTCATCCCCAGCGACCAAGCGCCGCAGCACACCGTGGAAGCGGCGATCGACGACCTTGAGGTGTGGCGCGCGGGCACGCCGTACTACTGCGGAGGCAGCGGTGGGAGCGGCGCCGACATCAACGGCGACGGCATCGTCGATGGCATCGACCTGGCATCGCTCTTGGGCAACTGGGGTGGTGCGGGCGCGGGCGACATCGACGCCGACGGGACGGTGGGCGGGAGCGACCTCGCCGCGCTGCTGGCGGCGTGGGGGTGAATGTCGCACACCATTGTTAGGATGGGTGAACCATGAACGACCAAGAAGCCGCTGCCCTTGTTGCCGGACTCGATCCGCGCGGCGCGCCAGGCGCGGGGGGAGGTCGTGGACGATTGTGGCCGCGGGATTGGCCTGGCGTGGGCAATCTGCTGCGCGTCAGCAGCGGTCTTCGGGCTGTTCAGCGGCCTGCCGATGGGCCTCGCGTTCGCAAGCGGCAAGCTGGATCAAGATGAATTGCGGGCACAGATGATGGCCGGGAATGCGATCGGGTGTGTGGGCAACATGCTGTCGCTGGGCAGCCTGGTGTTGCTCATCATCTTCATCGTGAAGATCCGCGGCTCGTCCAAGCCGCTGATCGACTCCGGCGCGTCAGCCTGAACCCAGCTCGCGCCCGCGATCTCGTGCGGCGGTGAGCGCGCGCTGGACGAGGTCGTGGAATCCACCCGCCTCAAACGCCGTGACCGCTGCGTGTGTCGTGCCGCCCTTGCTGGTGACGCGGGCGCGGAGTGCCGTGGGGGAGACCGGCGCGTTGTCGCGAAAGGCCAGCATCGTTGCGGTCCCGAGCAGGGTCTGCCGTGCCATCCGGCTGGCCACGTCTGGCGAGATTCCCAGCTGTGCCGCAGCGTCGGCCATCGCCTCACACAGGAGCAAGAAGTACGCAGGCCCCGAGCCACTGAGCGCCGTCGCCGCATCCAGGAGCGTTTCGGGAAGTTCCACGACTTCGCCAACCGAACCGAAGAGGGACATCGCAACGCGGAGGTCCTCCGCCGTGGCATCGTGCCCTGCCGCGACGGCAGTCATCCCCGCACCGACCATCGCGGGGGTATTGGGCATGGCTCGGACGACGCGCGTCCGCGGGCCGATCGCCTGGGCGATCGCTTGGCTGGAGACTCCCGCCATCACGCTGATCGCGAGAACGCCGCTTTCCGCCGAGTGGAGGGCAGCGGCACGCCAGTGCGCCGCGACCGTCGGCCACGACTGCGGCTTGACGGCGAGCATGACGCGCGAGATTGATCGCAGGTTCGGCCGGTCGGCGTCGGTGAGCGCCGCCGCCACGGCGGCAATGCCATCGCCACGCGCGTGCGCGGCCGCATCGACATCGGGCTCGAACACGATGGCATCTGCCGGTTCAATCGATCCACTTGCGATGGCGCCGCGAGCGATCGCTCGTCCCATGTTGCCGTAGCCGAACCAGGCAATCGTCGGCATGGCGGTCGTCGGCATGGCGGGAGACTAGGGCAGGCAGCGGTACCATCCTCGGTTCATGTTCCAGCTGGACTTTGAGCAGCCGATCCTGGAGATCGAGAAGCAAGTGGAGTCGCTCGAGTCGAGGGCCGATGCCGCCAAGTGGGCTGACGAGCTGGCCGCCCTCCGGGCCACGCGCAGCAGTCTCATCCAGAAGATCTACGGGCAGCTGACGCCGTGGCAGACCGTGCGCATCGCCCGGCACCCGCAGCGGCCGCAGACGTTGGACTACGTGGACCTCATGTGCCGCGACTTCTCGCGGCTGCACGGCGATCGACGATTTGGCGAGGATCCGGCCATCGTGTGCGGGTTTTGCCGCATCGGCCCGCTCAAGGTGATGCTGGTGGGGCACCAGAAGGGGCGGACGACGCCCGAGCGAGTGGCCTGCCACTTCGGATGTGCGCACCCAGAGGGATATCGCAAGGCGCTCCTCAAGATGCGCCTCGCGGAGAAGTATGGCGTGCCGATCGTGACGCTGATCGACACGCCCGGCGCCTATCCCGGCATTGGCAGCGAGCAGCGCGGGCAGGCCGAGGCAATCGCCTACAACCTTCGCGAGATGAGCGGCCTGCGCGTGCCGATCGTCTGCGTCGTGATCGGTGAGGGCGGTTCCGGCGGCTCGCTGGGGATTGGCGTCTGCGATCGCGTCGCGATGATGCAGCACGCTTGGTATTCGGTGATTTCGCCGGAGGGGTGTGCGGCGATCCTCTTCAAGGAAGCCAACGAGAAGACCAACACGCACGCCGCCGAGGCGCTCGCGCTCACGGCCGACCACAACGTTCGCAACGGCTTGGTGGATGCCAAGATCGAGGAGCCGAATGGTGGTGCGCATCGCGATCCAAAGGCGGCGGCCGAGCGGATGCAGCAGTGGATCGTTTCCAATCTCCAGGAACTTGGCCGAATCGACCCGGACACCCTGGTGCGGTTGCGATTCGAGAAGTACCGGCAGATCGGCGCGGTCGGGCGGCGCGTGACGGGGACCTCAGGTCGCGGTTCGGCTCCGTCGACCCCTTGACTTTTTCGACAGAATCGTTATAGTGGCGACTTGAGCCACCCGACATGGTCCGATAACTATGGATATTGCCGGGGGGAGAGCATTTCAAGCGTGTTAGGCCCGGGTTGCAGCGTGAAGTTGAGGCATCCATGAAGACCGCCACAATGAAGACGTCTAAATCAGCATCAGCATCAGCATCAGCGTCAGCGGCCGCTGCGGCGAAGAAGGCATCCGCAAAGGCGCCCTCGAAGTCGCCGTCTAAGCCCCCGGCCAAGCCCGCAGTCAAGTCGGCGGCCAAGCCAGCAGCGAAACCCGCGGCCACGCCCGCAGCCAAACCCGCTGCCAAACCCGCAGCCAAACCCTCCGCGAAGGCCTCCCCAACGGCGGCAGTCAAGCCCGCTGACAAGGGGCCTGCGAAGCGGAAGCAGTCGATGGGCGGTGCCGTCGGCGTGGAACTTCCGGCCAAGAAGGGCGTGGTCTCCGTCGTCTTTGAACAGCCCGACCCGAGCGAACCGATCCGGCGCAATGGGCCGATCAAGGTGGAGTCAGCGATCCCCATGCGTCCGGCCAAGCCGAGATCCAAGGGTGCACCGCCTCCGGTGATCGCCAAGCCGAAGCCCAAGCCCAAGTCGAAGTCCTATCTTGCGCCGGACAAGCCGCGCAAGAAGATCGACTACACAACCGCGCTCAGCGTCACCGCCGCGGCGACGGCCCAGGCGGGCGCGGCCGATGCCCAGGGCTACGTCATCATCTGCGGACGCCGGGTGCGCGTGGTGTCGGGTGTGAAGGCCAAGGAGGCGAAGAAGGCCGCTCGCAAGGCAGGCAAGTCGCTCTTCAAGTTTGGCGCCCAGTCGGGCCCCAAGCTCACGCGCGCCGAGCTCCATCGCCAGCGAGTCCAGGCGGAAGTGTTGGCCCGAACCCAGGACGGGCTCCCCGAGCACGTCAAGAACATCAAGACCAACCTCACCAAGAAGGAGTTGCAGGACTACAAGACCCTGTTGCTGCATCGGCGAGCCGAGCTGGTCAGCCGCGTGAAGGGCGTGGAGCAGGACGCGCTGCTGTCCAACGGCGGCAACCTCTCCAACATGCCGCTTCACATGGCGGATGTCGGGACCGACACGTTTGACCAGGACTTTGCCCTGGGGCTGGCGGAGACCGACCGCATCCTGCTCATGGACATTGCCGAGGCCCTGGAACGCATCGAGGCCAAGTCGTACGGCGTCTGCATGCTCACGGGCAAGCCGATTCCCAAGGGACGCCTCCAGGCCAAGCCGTGGGCCCGATACACGATCGAGGCCGCTCGGCGCATGGAGCAGATTCGGTCGATGAACCAGTCGTGACGGCGGGAGCAGCCGGCCCCGAGCGAGAGGTCCCAGCGTGGCGGAGCCGTCGCGCGTGGGCCGTGTTGCTTGGCGTGCTGGCGATCGTGCTCGCGATCGACCTGTGGAGCAAGTCATGGGCCTTTGCCCACGTGGCAGACGAGCCCATCGAACTTCCGGCGCGGGAGATCGTGGCCGATCCAGCCTTCCGCCTGCCGTGGCACGAGGGCCAACGGGCGATTCCCGGCGACCTGCTGGATTTCCGGCTCGTGCTCAACCACGGCGCGGTGTTCGGCATCGGACAGCACAAGCGGTGGATCTTCGTGGCCTTCACGATCGTGGCGGTGGCCGCCGGGCTCTGGGTGTTCGGTGCGTTCACGAAACGGAGCTCCACCCTGGCGCACGTCGGGCTGGCGCTCGTGCTCGCGGGCGGGTTGGGGAACCTGTTTGACAGACTCACGGTGGGGGCCGTGCGGGACTTCCTGCACCTCTTCCCGCGTTGGGACCTTCCCTTCGGATGGGAGTGGCCGGGGGCGGGGCGAGAAGTCTTCCCCTGGATCTTCAACGTGGCCGACGTCTCGCTGCTGGCCGGCATCGGCCTCCTCCTGATGGCCTCGACCCGCGAGGACCGACGTCGCGCCGACGCCCGGCGCGCAGCCGAGATCAAGGACTCGGCACAGGAAGCAGATCCCGCGACGTGAGCAGGTCGGGGAGTTCCTCGAGCGTGCGGGCGACCGCGATCGTGTAGGGACCGACCGCCGTCCGGCGAATCGAGACGCAGTGGCCACCGGTGTGCAGCCGCTCGCCGAGGTCACGCGCGAGCGAACGAATGTAGGTCCCCTTGCCGCAGTGGACTCGCACCGAAAGGATCGGCCACTGGTACGACAGGATGTCGATGGAGTGGACGGTGACTGGCCGGCTGGCCGGACGCTCCAGCTGTGGAGGCTGCTCGGCGTCAGCCGAAAGCATCGCTCGTCGAGCCGTCCGGTAGCTCCGCTGCCCCTGCACCTTGATCGCGCTGAAGGCTGGAGGACGCTGCTGGATGGTCCCAACCATGGAGTCCAGTGCGGCCCTCACGGCCTCGTGGGTTGGTGGGACTTCGACGGCCACATCCTCTCGCGCCGCCTCTGTGTCGTCGGTGGCGGTGAACGCCGAGAGATCGAACTCGCTCTCGTATCGCTTCTCCGTCGCCATGAGCTGCTCGATGGACTTGGTGGAACGGCCGATCGCGACCAGCAAGACACCGGTCGCCAGGGGGTCCAGTGTGCCCGCATGGCCCGCCTTGGCCTTGGAGGCCCGGCGCCGCACGATTTCCACGGCCCGCATGCTGGTCATCCCAAGCGACTTGTCCAGGACGAGCACGCCCTCCAGCATCGATCCGTCGGTCTGGTGGTCAGTCATGCGCCGCTACACTACCCAACCCTGGACAGGTGTCCGAGTGGTTGAAGGAGCAGCATTGGAAATGCTGTATACGGGTAACCGTATCGGGAGTTCGAATCTCCCCCTGTCCGTTCAGGTTGGTGGGATGCGCTCGGCTTGGCGGCAGGCCAGGCACCGCGCGCGCCAGTGCTTCTGCGTGGGCGCCACGAGCCGCCGAATCCACCCGAACTCAGCGGCGCGCACCGCATCGGTCCAGGAGCGTTTGCACCAGCGTGCGCTCGTCGCCGTCGAGCCCAGCAAGTTGGTCCTTGAAGCCATCGGCCCCCTCGTCACCCGAGAGCACCGCGCAGAGGGATGTCATCGCCAGGTCCAGCCGGGTGAGCGCCGCAGGGGCGACCGTCATCAATCGAGCCTGCTCTGCCGCGGCAGACTCAGCCAGTTCACCGAGGGAGGGGACGGCCGTTGCGCCGCTGCGCAACGTGGTTGCGCCGGTGCGCAACGGGAGGTCGTGGCGCGCAACGGCACAGCAAAGGAGGTGCAGCGCCCGCAGGCGGTTGGGGGCGGCGGCGCGTTGGGGGGCGGCCAGCGATTGGAGATGCTCTTCCCAGTGCCAGTAGGCGGACCACGCGATGGCGATGAGATCGCGTTTGAGTTCGGGCGGGAGGGACGCTGACTCGACCAACTCCCAGGCGCGATTATTGGCTTCGATCGCCCAGTATCGATGGTCGCCAGCCTTGGGAGTCGTGCAAGACATCGTCAGTGAGGCAAGGAAGGGATCGGAGGGCCACTCGAATGGTCGGGCATGGCCGAGACGGGGAGGTGGTGAGCTGGGTACACTACGCGGCTCGACTCGGGTTGTAGCGCAGTTTGGTAGCGCGTTTGACTGGGGGTCAAAAGGTCGTGGGTTCAAATCCCGCCAGCCCGACTCTCGCGGGGGTCTTCGGACCCCGACGCTCCAACGAAGCCTCAGGGCTCACCCTCCGCATTCCCGGGGCTCGCGAACGGCGTCGGCTACGGCGTCGGCCGTGATCGTCGAGACAGGCGACCCGGGCGGCGCCACGACGGGACGGACATCACCCCATGGCGGCGTCCACAGCCGATGGATCCCGTGACGAAAGAGCGCGACGGTAGGCGTCCGGCTCGTGGCCGCCAGGTGCATGATGCCGTTGTCAAGGGTCAGCACCAGGTAAGCGCGCGAAAGCAGGTCGGCCACCTGCGGGAGCGATGGCCGTCCCCGAAGGTCGTCCACCAATCCGGCGTCGACGACTTCAGCCTCGGCGTCACTCCCCAGCCAATGCGCACTTTGCGAGGAGGGCTTGGCCCCAAGCAGCCCGATCGACAGGCCGTCAGCTCGCAACTCCTTCAGGACCTGCGACCACGCATCGGCTGGCCAGAGCTTGTCGGGCAGGCTGGCGGACATCGCGATGAGCACCTCCGGGACGGCATCGGTCCATCGCGCGGTGGGCACTCGCGCCGGTGGCATCGGGCCGCCCAGGTAAGCGAGTCGGCAGAAGAACTCGCCGATGTAGCTGGAATGCAGGAAGGGGAACTGCTCTCGGATGGATTCCGAAACCCACTCCGTGTGTCGCCAGAGTCGGCCACGATCATCGTCGGCGAAGGGGAGCAATGCTCCGGTCGATCGTTCGGCGGGGCCACACACCCAGCAGCCGTCCGCTGCCAGCCGGGCGGTCAGTTGCCGCGCGGGTTGGCTGTCCTCGATGTTCACCACGAGGTCGTATCGGCTGCCCTTCAGCGCCTGATCGACGGCCTGCGTGACGGTCTCAGGCGGTTCGCGCAGGAACTGGTGAAACGCGTCGAAGAGTGCCGAATGGCCCGGTGGCGTGGGAAGCGCCAGGAACTCGCGCACGCGGGAGCCGCTCCACAAGTCGATGGAACAGCCATCGTGGGCCGAGCGGAGCATCTGCGCGACACTGGTCGCGATGACAAAGTTGCCGATGGCGTCATTGGCCACCAGGGCCAGTCGCGGCTGCGAGGGCAGCGGTTCGTTGGCCCAGCGACGCATCGCGGGACTCTACGCTACGCAGCGTGTCGCCCCGCATCCTGATCGTCCGCCCGAGTGCCATTGGCGACATCGTGTTGGCGACCACGCTCTGGCACGGACTCCGCGCCACGTGGCCCGACGCGCACATCGGGTGGTTGGTGGATTCGCGCTTCGCGTCCCTCATCGATGGGTTGCCCGGGCTTGATCGTGTCCATCGATTTGACCGGCGCGAGTGGGGGCGCCTTGGTCGATCACTTCGATGGATGTCGCTGGGGCGAGCGGCGTCGCAGCTGCGCGCCGAGTTGCGGGCCGAACGGTACGAGCTCGCGCTGGACGCCCAGGGACTGGCCCGCAGCTCATTCCTCTCCTGGCTCAGTGGCGCGCCCCGGCGAGTCGTGCTGCGGCCGCGCGAGTGTGCCCGGCTCCTGGCGACGGAGGCCGTGCCTGCCCGGGATCGCCTTCGTCCCGGCGATGAGTATCGAGACCTGCTCCGCGCGGTCGGCGCGACGTCCCAGTGGCCGCAGGCGCGCATGCGATTGCCGCCGCTGGACCCGGAGCGGCGGGCCGCCGATGCGCTGCTCGACGGGACGCTGGGCACGGCCACAGGCGACGCCGGGCGACCGCTGGTCGCCTTGATTCCGTGCACCACCCGTCCACAGAAGCACTGGTTCGATGATCGATGGGCCGAGTTGGGGGCGACGTACGCCGAGCGGGGGTGCGATGTCGTGGTCCTTGGCGGGCCATCGGACCAATCGCGGTGCGAGGCGATTGTCGAACAGGCGCGCGCCCGCGCGAAGGGACTTGCGCCGGCCACTCCCGCCCCTGGAGGTGACATCCGCATCCGAAGCCTTGCCGGGAAAACGTCCCTCAGGGTCGCGGCGGGTGTGTTGGGACGGGCACGCGTCGCGATCGGGGTGGACACGGGACTGACGCACCTGTCGATGGCCAACGACACGCCCACGGTCGCGCTCCTGGGTTCTGCGTACCCCTACCTTCACGCGCTCCCGGGATCGATGGTCCTTCGAGAACCGATGGCGTGCGCTCCATGCGACCGCCGCCCCACGTGCGGCGGTCGTTTTGATTGCATGCGCGCACTCACGGTCGATCGCGTGGCGGCGGCTGTGCAGTCGATCTCAGGGCTCTGAGCAGTCGCTGCCCCAATCGGCAAGCATCAGGGCCAGGTCGTCCGATCCCACGGTGTCGTTGGCCAGGTTGATCAGTGGCAGCGGGCCAGTGACGTCGTCGTTGGAGAGTCCCCACGCACCCAGGATCGCAACAAGGTCGTAGGCGTCGACATGGCCGTCGGGCGTGATGTCCACGGTGTTGCCAGGGCCCGGACTTGCGACATCGCCGACACAGGGAGGACACTTGTCGGTGAGGAATGCCTCGGGGGACTGCACGTAGCCCGCCTCCGGCCCAAAGACATCCTCAAAGGCCACGACTTCGCCATCCACGCCGCAGAAATACGAGCCGCTGATGTCGATCTGCTGTCCTGCGGGGACGCTGGCCAGGAGCGTCCCGGCACCGAGGCCAGAGGAATTGTCCTGAAACAGAGAGCTGGTGAGGGTCACTGTCGCGCCCGCCTGTGCCGCCACCAGCGATTCCCGGCTCATTGTGGAGAGGTTGGCGTTGTTGCTTGCGGCGCACGCACTCAGGCTGATCCCGCGCGTCCAGCCATCAAGGAGCGGGCCCTTCCCGGTATTCCCGATCATCTCGCACTGCGTGAAGTGTGCTGTGCCGCGCGACTCCACGTAGAGAAGCGACCCATGGCCGACGGGGATGGTTGTGGGGCCGATCTGCGCGTGGTTCATGAACGTGCAGCGCTCGGCGGTGAACGCAGGCGTGTGTGGCTTGAGGGCGTCGATCAGGATCGCGTTGCCACCGAGCATGGACGTATTGCCATCGAGGATGCAGTCGCTGAGGTCCATCGTGGCGGATCCGGTGAGCGCGAGCGCGCCGCCGCGGCCAAACGCCATGCAGTTCGTGAACCGGGAAGCAGTGGACCCGGCGGCCGTGATGGTGGCCATCGGACTGCCAAGGGCGGTGTCCTCAAGGCAGATCGCGCCACCGCCGCCCATGGCCGTGCAGTCGATGAACGATGAGCCAGTTATGGTCACGCTGACATCGTCTCGGGCGTAGATCGCGCCGCCATCCTGCGTCCCGTTGCACCCCTGCACCGTGCAGTTGGCCAGTGAGAGCGATGTGTCGTGCATTGGTGCTTCATCGGCCACGCCGATCGCGCCGCCTTTGAGCGCGGAACAATCGGTGATGACGCATCCCTCGATGGCGAGCGCTGCCGACCAGCTCTTGGCCGCGCCGACGCAGCAGGCGCCGCCGAGCGCTCCGTCGCTCACGCCGTTGGTGGACTGGATGAGGCAGTTGCTCACCGTGAGGTGGGAGCCGAAACACGCCACGGACGCTCCGCTGGTGAAAAGGGTGGTTGGGACGGCGGTCCCGAAGTAGACATTTGGCTTGGTGTTCCGGATCGTGAAGCCCTGGAGCAGGCATGGCTCCGACTCCTCCCCACACGCGTCAAACACCACGCCGCGTCGTGCGCCCTGGCCATCGATGGTGGTGGCCGAAGGACCGCCCACGGACGCAATGGTGATGGTGCGCTGGCTCACCAGCGCCACGGCCTCGCCGCTGCCGGCCGTGTAGGTGCCCGGCCAGACGTGGATGACGTCTCCGTCTTGCGAAGCATCGATTGCCCCCTGGATGGTGAGATAGGTCTGGCCGGGACCGACGTTTCGGTCCGTGGACCATGCGGCGGTCGTGACCGAGAGCAGGAGGGCTGACATGGCCGGCGCGCCGAGCAAATCACTGAACCGGGCGGCAGGCATGAAATGGTGCAAGGTCATGCGAGGAAGCCTCCAATGTCGGCTTGGTCCTTCGGGCGCACCGGTCGGTCCTAAAATGCACTACCCGTCGTCCAATGAAAGAGAGTCCCAACACAGAGCCATGCGCCATCCGGGTGGCAAAACTGCACCGAAATCTAAAGCTCTTGCACTGGGATGCGGGGGCGTGGGCCTTGATGAATGGCGCGGCTGAGGCCTATTTCGTGGCTTTCGCGCTCGCGGCGGGGCTATCACAGGTGTCCGCAGGGCTGGTGGCCACGGTCCCCGTCCTGCTTGGGGCACTGCTGCACGGGATCACGCCGTGGGGGGTGCGCCACGCGGGGAGCCTGCGAACGTGGACTGCGGGCGCAGCCTGTGTGCAGGCCATTTCGCTCGCAGGACTGGCCGCGTGCGCCTGGACCGGCGGCATCTCGGCGCCGATGCTCTATGGCCTGGTCACGCTCTATTGGGCGGCTGGGTTTGCCACCGCGCCGTCGTGGCAGACCTGGATGCCCACGGTCGTGCCCAAGTTCATTGCCACCCACTTTTGGACGGCGAGGAACAGGACGGTGCAGGCCTGCCTGGGCCTTGGACTCTTGTTTGGGCTCGTGCTCCAGTGGGGCCGGGATGAACACCACGAGATGGCGGCATTCGGCGTGCTGCTCTCAGTCGCCTGTCTCGCAAGGGTGGCCTCGACCGGCCTTCTGTTTGCCACAGGGGAGCCGCAACCGGAACTGGTGAAGCGGCTGGAGCGCCCCAGCGTTGCGCAGTTGAAGCGCGACCTCGGTGATCGATCCATCCGGTCCCTGATCCTCTACATGCTGGCGGTGGTGTTCAGCGTGCAGGTGTCGGGCGCGTTCTTCACGCCATACATCCTCGACGAACTGGGCTTCGAGTACTGGCAGCTCATGTGCATCTTTGCCATCACCTTTCTCTCCAAGGTGGTGGCGCTGCCTGGCGTGGGGAGGTTGGCCAAGCGGCACGGCCCCGGCGTGCTCCTCTGGTTGGGTGGCATCGGCATCGTCCCGATGGCGACGCTGTGGCTGGTCTCGGACTCGATCTGGTGGCTGATGTCCCTCCAGTTCATGGTCGGGATCGCCTGGGCGTGCTGGGAAACCGCGACGTTCCTGATGGTCTTTGACACGATCCCGTCCGACCGCCGCACGGCCGTCCTCACGCTCTACAACATTGCCCACGCCTCGGCGATGGTGACCGGATCGCTCCTGGGCGCGACGATCCTCCGATTCGTCGGTATCGATCGAGCCGGCTACGCCGCCGTCTTTGTATCCACGGGCCTGATGCGGCTGATGACGCTGTTCCTGCTTGCGGGCATCGAGCCCCGCCGATTCAAGCTTCGGCACAGCTTCGACCTCTACATGCAGACCCTTGGCATCCGCCTGGGTGCGGGGACGATTGACATCCCGCAGGTCACGGAGACGTCGAAGGCGCCGCGGGTGCCGGAGCCAGCGCATCCGCTGGATGTCGGGTCATCGTGAAGAGCGCGTGCTCTTGCTCCTTGCCGTTCGCCTTCGCCCCCCAATCCGTGGAGACGGTGCCGTCATCGTTGAAGGTGAACGTCACGGAATCCATCCGCATGGCATCGGGCGAGGCCAGGTTGGTGCAATCGACGAAAGTGAATGCAATGGAATCGTCCGTGAACGCCGTCGCGGCCAGGCGCGGCTGGTTCTGCGCAGCGCAATAATGGGTGCACAGGAGTCGCGGGCCGTCCATGTGGTACATCGTGACCATCTGGTGCGGCTCGCCAGCGAAAAGGGTCTCTGCGACGCAGCTTCCGGCGGCGATCACCTCGTACGTCACCACGGTGTCGGGCTGCCCGTCGCCGGTGATGTCGGCATCCCAGGTCCCGTTCATGCCCTGCAATCTTGAGAAGGCATCCCTTGCACTCATGGAGCCCTGAGCGGCCTGTGCGGCCTGGGCGCCCGGCGAGCGATGTGCATTGGACGAGGCGGCGAGGATGGCGGCCCCGAGGGCGACCAGCGAGGGAGTGATGGTGAGGGTGTGCATGGCGGGTGTATGGCAGGCGGGCGGCGTGAAAATCGTGTTCAATGCGCGACCCATGGCTGAATCAAGAGCAGATGTCGTCGTGATCGGTGCTGGCATCGTAGGCATCGCCTGCGCTTTCGAGGCAGCGCGGCTGGGGAAGCGCACCATCGTGATCGAGCGTGACAAGGAGTCGCGTGGGGGATCGGCGCGCGGCTTCGGGCTCCTCTGGCAGGGCGGGCTCGCGCCCTCACTGCTGTCGCTGGCCGCGGAAAGCCTCAAGGGGTGGCGTGAGGTCATCACGGAGGCCCGTCTCTGGTCCAAGCAGGACGGGGGGCTCACGGTCGCGGGCACCGAGCTGGAGGCGCAGGTCCTTCGCGAATTTGCCGAGCGCGCGCCCGACCTCGGGTACGCCGTGCGGTTCCTGGACCCACAGCAGGCCGCCGGGAAGTCCCCGGCCGTCATCCCATCAGCCATCTTCGGTGCGCTCCACTCCACCGGTGGCGTGGGGGTCGACCCCGGCGAAGTCTTGACTCGGGTCCCCGAGTGGCTGGCCTCCGACCGAGGCGTGGAGTTTCGCTACGGGTGCGCGGTCGCCGACGTGTCGATGCCCACCGTGCGTTGCACTGACGGGAGCACGATCAAGGCAGACCGGGTCATCGTGGCGACGGGCGACCGCATGGACGGCTTGTTCCCCGATGTGTTTCGCCGCAACGGCATCAAGGCCTGCAAGGTCCAGATGCTCCAGACCGTTGAGCAGCCGCGCGCGTGGGACTTCGGGCCGAGCATTGCGCTGGGCATCGCGTCGCGAATGGCGGATTCATTCAACGACTGCCCGTCCATCGACGCGCTCCGAGGGACCATTGCGGCGCGATCCCCGGAGCTGGACCAGTTTGGCATCCAGCCCATCATGACCCAGCATGCCGACGGCTCCGTCTGCATCGGGGGCAGCCATGAGTACGGCGAGGCTGCGGAGGAGCCCTTTGACAAGGAAATCATCAACGAGATCGTCATGCGTGAAGTCAAGAAGTGCGTGCAGCTTCGCGACTGGACGATTGAGTACCGATGGGTCGGCAAGTACGTCCGGTCTCCATCGCGTCCGCTCGTCGTGGACGAACCACAGCCTGGGTGCAAGGTGGCCGTCGGCGCAGGCGGATCCGGATTCACGCTTGCGTTCGGCCACGCACGACGGATCTTCGAGAACTGGTGAACTTCATGAAGACAACCCCCCCTCAGCAGCATTCGTTGGGCCGTGTCTCCCTCGCCATCGTGGCGATCGGAGCTGGAGCGAACGCCAAAGCGGAGGTCCAGCTGCCCTGCGTGTTCACGGATCACGCGGTGATCCAGGCCGAACGGCCGATTCCCGTGTGGGGGCGCGCCACGCCAGGAAGCGAGATCGTGGTGAGCCTGGGCTCGTCGGCCATCAACGCGATCACGACGCCCGAAGGGACATGGCGGGTCACCCTGCCCCCGATGGCGGTTTCGTTTGATCCCCAGGTGCTCCATGTCGAGGGAGATGGCTCGTCCATCGACATCAAGGATGTTCTCGTCGGCGAGGTGTGGATCTGCGGCGGGCAATCCAACATGGAGTGGGTGGTCGATCACTCCAAGGGAGCGGATGTGGAAAAATCGCGCGTCAAGGATGCGTCGATCCGCCTGATCAAGGCACCGCATGCGGTGTCTCCCGACGAGGAGTTCACGATGGACGCGTCGTGGCAGGTCGGGACGCCAGGCGCCGTCGGCGGTTGGTCGGCGGTCGGGCTGGCGTTTGGGCAGGCCCTCGCGGAGGCGCGGCACACGCCGGTGGGCCTCATCAGTTCCAACTGGGGCGGCACGCGGATCGAGCCTTGGATGGACGAGCCTTCGCTCCTTTCGTGCCCTTTGACAGCGGAGGCGCTGAAGGCATCGCAAGCGGACGTCGAGGCGCGTCGAGGAACGGCGGTGCCCGTGGCGCCAAGTGCGCGCGAGGTGGAAATCGAATACTGGAATGAAATCCGAGCGCTGGACCAGGGTGCCAAGGAAGGGTGGATGCGATCGGCGGCGGCGACGGCGGAGGGTTGGAAGTCCGCGGAGGTGCCTGGGCACTGGGGAAGCGAAGGTCGTGCACCAGAACTGCGCGACTTCGACGGGGTCGTCTGGTACTCCCGAAAGGTGACGCTTCCGCCGGATTGGTCGGACAGCGCCATGATCCTTCGCCTTGGTGCGATTGACGATTCCGACGTCACGTTCGTGAACGGCGAGCTGGTCGGCCGCACGACGATGCGGCATGACCTGCCGCGTGTCTACGAGGTCGCTCCCGGCACCTTCAAGGCGGGTGACGACAACTGGATCACGGTTGCGGTCGTCGACCCCCACGGTGCGGGCGGTTTTGCCAGTCCGCCCGCGGCGCTTTCCATGCACCCTCGCGGCGTGACGCGCGATGCGATCCCCTTGGCCGGGGAGTGGAAGTATCGGGCTGGCGGGGCGACTCGACTGACGCCGCGCAGCGTTGATGCCCCGTGGCACGGACTCAACCAGGGATCTCCGGGATCACTGTGGAACGCGATGCTGGCGCCGTTCGCGCCGTACGCGGTCAAGGGCGCCATCTGGTACCAGGGCGAGGCGAACGCGGGCGAGCCCACGGCGTACGCCACGCTCCTGCCCGCACTGATTCGATCTTGGTCGAGTCGGTTTGAGAACCCCGAGTTCGCGTTCGGCATCGTGCAGCTTGCGGCGTTCAAGGCTCCCAGCGAGGACCCGGACCAGGGCGGCTGGGCGTGGCTCCGGGCGGCGCAGGATCACACCGCCCGCACCGTGCCCAATGCCTTCCAGGTCGTGACGACCGATGTCGGCGACGCCGACAACATCCACCCCACGGACAAGCGAACGGTCGGCGATCGATTGGCAGGCTCGGCTCGTGTCGTCGCCTACGGCGAGGTGGTGCCCTGCGCCCTGACGCCCCTGGCGACCCACGTCTTGCCGGGAGCACGGGTGGGCGGCGCCCTTGCCGTGACCGTGCGCTGTGAAAATGCAACGCGGCTGAGGACGAAGGATGGCGCGGAGCCCGGTGGGTTTGCCGTGGCCGGAACCGATGGCGTCTTCCATTGGGCGAAGGCGGCGCTGGACGGAGACCGACTCCTCGTCTGGTCCGACAGCGTGGCGGAACCGGCAACGATCACGTACGCGTGGCAGGACAATCCCGTGCACGCGAACGTCGTGAATGAGTGTGGCCTCCCGCTCGCGCCGTTCAGGTTCCAGGTGCGGTAGGGCGCGTCGCCGGGCGCTGGGGTCGACCCATGCCTGGCATGGCACCCGGTCCTCGGCCCGCCTCTGGTCCTCGGCCCGCCTCTGGTCCTCGGCCCGCCTCTGGTCCTCGGCCAGCCTCTGGGCGATCTCCGCCCCACCGCGACGGGTCAACTGTCTGGAGGCCGCGCCCGTCCGGAGTGAACCAGTCGGTCGGGTAGGCGTGCGCCCCGCCGCGGGTGAGCTCCACCTGGCGGCGGACTTCGCCACCCTGGGCCAGCCAATCGGAGGTCAGCGAGACCACTTCGAACGTCGTCGCGTCGGCGATGATTCGGACGACCGCCGGGGGTTCGGCATCCATGAACTCCATCCCGCGGCGATGCTGGCCGCCGGTGCGCATGGAACGGTCGCCGCGCGGCTCCTCCGGCCGCCGGTGCGGATCGCCCTCCATCTGGGCGACTGCGCCATCGCGCGGTCGCCGACCGCCGGCTTGGTCGGCCGCGTTGGCACGGCGTTGGTCCGTCGTGTTGGCACGGCGAGTGGCGATGACGTTGACGAGGGCGGTCCCGGTGCGCGAGTCAGTCGATCGTGTCAGGGAGAGGTCGTAGCCGCGGCCGAGTCGATCCATCGCGGACTCGAGGGTCAAGATCGCGGACCCATCGCCGTCGGCATCGCTGACGCTGGAGAGCAGCACGCGCAATGGGCCCGGGTCGGCCGAGCGGATGCAGCGCTGGCCAGGAAGCTCGGCCCAGTACTCCTGTCCGTCGAAGCCCAAGGTCCGGAGGAAGTTGCTTGATTGGCCCGGCTGGCCCGGCTGTCCACGCGGCCCCCGACCGCCTGGCATTCCCTGCAGCGGATCGGAGAATGAGAAGACAAATCGATCATCGTCGCCCAGCACGAGCAAGGCCCGGACCTCGTTGCCGTACTCCGGCCCATTGTGGCGAATCGCGACCGAGTACGTCCGGTTCGAGAGGGCCGACGCCTTGTCCATGAGACGGCTGAGCGTGTCACTGGCGCTGGTTTCCTCCACCTGGAACACCATGATGGCGATGGCCAGCGATGCCGCGACGAGGACGGCGGCAGCCGAAGCTCGGCGCACCCATCGACCCAGCTGCCATCGCTCGCGCTCGTGGATCTGGGCCCGGATTGCGGCCATGGCCGACTTCACTCGCTGCTGCGTGCGCTCCGCGTCGCCAGGTGCCAGAAGGGAGAGCATCGCGTGCACCGCGATCGAGTCTGCGGCACGGTTGGGGTTGGCGTCGCCCAAGTGCAGCTCCTCGGCGAGCAGCGCGTCCGGCTCGCCCGACGGCCCGGGCTGCTGGCGGTCGCGGTCGTGCGGTGCATGGGAGGGATCGTGTGTCATGCTGCTGCCTCGGAGAAAATGCCCTTGCCTCGGAGGCACTCGGCGAGTGCGAGTCGGGCTCGATAGAGTCGCTTGCGAAAGGTCTCTTCAGGGAGGCCGCTCGCTTCGGCGGCCAGGTGTGAGTCCAAGCCACGGATGTAGACCAGGTCCACGGCGTGCCGGTGGTCATCGCCCAATCGGGCGACGCAGTCCCGAAGCGTGGCCATCTGCTCGGCGAAGGTGTCGCCGGGCTGCTGTTCCATCCGCTCCATCTGCTCGTCGAACCGGCGCTCCATCAGTTCCGTGAGGTGGTGCCGGTATCGCTTCTTCTTTCGACCCATCGCCAGCAGCGTGTTGCGCGCGATCCCGCGGAGCCAGGGGCCGAACGGCCGCTCCCGGTCAAACTTGTCGATGAGGTTCCAGGCGGTGATCAGGGTCTCCTGGAAGGCGTCTTCCACCAGTGACTCGTCAAACGCCAGCCCACGGAGGTAGGCGGTCAGCATGTCGGAGTGCTGGCGGACCAGGATCTCGAAGAAGTCTTCGGAACGCATCGATTCGGTATTGTCGCCTCGGTGGCTCGATCGACCCGGAAAGTGGTGAAATCGAGTGAAAATCTTGCTTGATTTGGACGGCGAGGGGCCCCGAGGAAGCAAGTTCGTAGGATCGGCGGCGTGATTGCCATGGGAGTCATCGTCGCCGCTGCCATCGTTGCCCAGACTGGATCGCCCGCCCCGGTTGGCGCTCTCCCCGAGCCTCGGCAGCTGCCGTGGCATGAGATGCGCGGGTACGCCTTTGTCCACTTTGGGCCAAACACATTCACCGACCGGGAGTGGGGGCAGGGCGACGAGCCCGAGTCGGTCTTCAACCCGACGGCGCTCGATGCGGCGCAATGGGTGGCCGCGTTCAAGGAGGCTGGCTTTGACGGAGTCATCCTGACCGCGAAGCATCACGACGGTTTTTGCCTGTGGCCCAGCGCGCAATCGACCCATACGGTCGCCTCCAGCCCTTGGCGAGAGGGGAAGGGCGATGTGCTTCGCGAACTCTCCAGCGCCTGCGCCGAGGCAGGCCTGAAGTTTGGCGTCTACCTGTCGCCGTGGGATCGCAACCACCCGCTGTACGGGACCGGTGAGGGCTACAACGAAGTGTTCCGATCGCAACTGGAGGAAGTCCTCACGGGCTACGGGTCGACCTTTGAAGTGTGGTTCGACGGCGCGTGCGGAGAGGGCGCGAATGGGAAGCGGCAGGTCTACGACTTCCCCAGTTTTCGACAGGTCGTGAGGGAGCTCCAGCCCGGTGCGGTGATGTTCAGCGATGTGGGCCCCGACTGCCGATGGGTGGGCAACGAGCAGGGCCACGCTGGCGAGACCAACTGGGCGACGCTGAATGTGTCCGGGCACGGCATCGGGAATGATCGCCCGCCCGCCGCTGCCAGCCTTCGCTCTGGAGATCGGCTGGGCGAGCGATGGGTCCCGGCGGAATGCGACGTGTCGATCCGCCCAGGATGGTTCTGGCACGAAGCGGAGAACGGCAGGGTGAAGTCGCCTCGCGTCCTCTTTGACCTCTTCGAGCGCAGCTGGGGGCACAACGGATCGTTCCTGCTCAATGTGCCGCCCGACCGTCGCGGGCTCATCCACGAGAATGACGTCGCTGCGCTGCGGGGATTCCGCGAACTCGTGGATGCCACCTACGACCACGACCTGGCCGACGGCGCGCGGGTGACGGTTTCGGCGAGCGAGGCATCGTCGTCACCCGCATCGTGCCTCGTGGACGGATCAACGGGCATCTCAACCGGCGACGCGTACTGGATGGCCCCGGTCGGGGCGAGCGAGGCCACCATCACCATCGACTGGGTCGATGCCGTCACGCTCGACCGCGTGCAGCTGCGAGAGCCGATCCACCTTGGGCAGCGGATCGAATCGGTCAGGGTGGAGGCGCGCGTGGCGGGCGCGTATCGCGAGATCGCCAAGGCGACGACCGTCGGCAACCGGCGTGTCATCCGGGTGGAACCGGTCGAGACGGACTCGCTCCGCATCACCGTCGGTTCGACGCTGGGCCCACCGGCGCTTCGCCGAATCGGTGTGCACCGGACGCCGCTCGCGCCGTGAGGGCGGTCCAGGGTGCCTCGCCCGTGAATTGATCAGAGTCGACCAAAAAACCGTCGAATCTGATCAATCCAACGGGGCGGACGGCGGTCGTTCCGGCATGAGCGGGAGCCCGCGGATCCAGTCGGGGAGGATGCGTTCCACCCAGGGTGGGATCGATCCGTGCTCGTCCATCTCGATGATGGCCGTCGCCGTGGCGCCCATTCGGTAGGGGCGCGCCGGATCGGCAGGCGGCAGCGTGATGCGCACGGGGAATCGCTGCGCGAGAATCACCCAGTCCAGCATCGGCTCGGGCGAGGGAAGCACGCCGTCTTGCGAGACATACGGCAGTTCAAGCGCCCAGCCGATGCCTTGCACGACGCCTTCGATGGGGTGTTCCGGGTAGGCCATCAGGTAGATCCGCGCCTTCATGCCAGGGGCGATCCGGCGGATGTCGGTCTCCTGGTAGTTGGCCAGCACGAACCACTGGCTGCCATCGACCACCGCAAAGAGATCGTCGCCCGACTTGAGGTAGGTGCCGGGCGAGACATTCATGTTGGTGACGAAGCCGTCGACGGGTGACCGGACTTCGCAATACGCCAACTCCAGCTTGGCGCGTTCCGACATGGCGATCGCCGCGGATCGTCGGACGTTCACGCCACCTGACTCGCCGAGGGCGTTCTCCGCGGCGGCGAGTGCGGCCCGCTTCTCCTGGACGGCGGCCCGGCGCATCTTGACGTCTCGCTGGGCTCGGTCGATGTCGTCGGGGGTCACGAACTGCTTGGCCAGGAGCGGCTCGATCCGGGCCAGATACTGCTCGGCATAGAGCGCGGCGGCTTCGGCCTCGGTGATGGCGGCCCGCGCGAGGACGATCTTGTCCGCATACTCGCGAATCTCAAGGTCGACCAGCCGCAGGGCGCTCTCGGCTTCCAGCAGCGCCAGCTCAAAAGGCCGTCGATCGACCACGAACAGCATGTCGCCTTGCTTGACCGCCTGGTTGTCGACGACATCGACCTGCGACACGTAGCCGCTCACGTTGGCGGAGATCGCCACGATGTTGGCCCGCAGGTTGGCGTCGTCGGTTCGCGGGTGATGGTGCAGCGAGAGGAAGGTGGCCAGGCCGAGGTAGAGCCCCAAGAGAGGGGACCCCCATGCGATGGCACGGCCGATGAAGCGTTCACGGCCCGGGCGAGCTTGGGCCGACGGTGCCGCCCTTGAAGCGGGAGCGGCCGTCGGGGGACTGGTGTCGGCCTGGTTCATCGATTCAGTCCCGGAAGAAGATGAGCCAGAGGAGGAGGACGAACGAAACGTACTGGCCCAGGTAGGTCAGGCTGAGAGGGCGGCAGTGGGTCTCCAGCCCCGTGCGCCTGAGCAGTTCACGCGCGGCCAGCGTCGGGATGAAGGCCAGCAGGAGGCACACCAGCCACGCCGGGAAAAACGCGCCGTCGATTTCCAGCATCGGGTCGCAGCCAGCCAGCGGAAGGAATGCAGCGACCGACCACGCCGTTGACCATCGGGGGAGACGCGATTGGGTCGTGCGCTTCACGCGACGCGGATCGTACGGTGACTCGTAGGATCGCGCCGATGTGGTCGCGCATCTCCACCGCGGTTCGTGCGGACATGCAATCGAGCGCCGAGCGTTGGCGATCGACCCTTCGGGCGACCTTGGGGTTCTTGCTCGTGATCACCTGGGGGATGGTGACGCACCTTGACGAGATCTACTGGGGAATGGCGTCGGTGGCGGTGCTGTCGATGCCCACGGCCACCACCACGTTGGAGCGGGCGGCCATGCGCGTGGCGGGGACGACGGTCGCCGCGCTCGTGGTCATTGCTTGGTGCGCCGTGGCGCTGGACAACCCGCCGCTCTTCTTCATGCTCATGGTGGCGAGCATGGCCGTCGCCGGATACCTGTGGAACGCCAGCCGGTTCTCGTACGCGATGCTTGTCTTCTGCATGACGATGGTGCTGGTCGGATACGGGGCGGTGCGAGACCCGACCCACTCGCTCAGCACGGCGTGGGTGCGGTCCTCCGAGATTGCCGCTGGCGTCATTGCGGTGGCCATCGCCACGCTGCTGATCCCACCCGAACGATCGCGCGATGCGATCCTCCGCCTCTTGGCGTCGAAACTTCGGCGCGCCGGGCGCACGATGGCGGCGGTCGTGGTCGTCGGGAGACGTGACGAGGCGACCTTGGCCGACCTGGAACCGTCCCCGAGGGAACAACTGGTCGCCTTGGAGGAACTGGTGAGGTCGGCAGCTGGGGAGGATGGCGAAGTGTGGAGGCATCGTGACGACTGGCTGGAGCTGCTTTGGCGCTGCGAACGAACTCGACTCTCGTTGGATGAGGCGACCAGGTCCGCAGCGGAACTCGATGCCACCGGATTCCCTCCCGACACGGTCGAGGCCGCCCTGGCCGCGACGGCCAGCTTGCAGGGGGCGCTGGACCAGGTTGCCGGGGCCCTCGAGTCCGCTCGTCATGTGACGTCGCCGACGGAACTCCCCCTCGTCGACCTGGCCGGGCTGGACGCGGCGCGGACGGTGGTGGATGAATCGGTGCGGCGCCACCGGGAGGCCGGCGACTATTCCCGCTTGCCGCTCGACCGCTTGTCGCGATTCTTCGGGATCGTCCAGGGAATCGATGCGGCAGAGCGCGAGCTGCGGTCGATCGTGGCGGTCATGGGAGATTTCGTGGTTGGCCGTGCGGCCAGGCGCGCGGCCCCCGGGGCCGTGTTGCATGAAGGTGCGAATGCATTCACGCTCTTCCCGCTGGATCGCGGCCGACTGCTGGCCGGCGCACGGGTCGGGATCGCCGTCGCGATTGCGGTGATCGTCGGGCTGGTGATCTCGCCAGGCATCGGCGGCTCGGCGCTGGTCACGGCCGCCGTGCTCTCGACCTGCCCGCACCTAGGGGCCTTTGCGCAAAAGGCGGTGCAGCGGCTGGCGGCGGCGGCACTTGGCGGGGCCATCGGCATTGCGCTCGTGGTGTGGGCGCTCCCAAACATCGACAGCCTGGCCGGGCTGCTCCTTGTCACGGCCCCGGTGTGCCTGGGCATTTCCTACATCCTTGCCGGCGGACCGCGCGTCAACTACATCGGGTTTCAGGCGGCGCTTGGGTTCGGGACTGGACTGGTCGCGGCACCTCACCCGGGAACCAACATCGAGGGCCCATTCTTCCGTGTGCTGGGCGTGATGCTCGGCATCGTGATCTGCATCGCGGTCATGCGCAGCGTGGCTCCGGTCAGGGCCATCGATGCGTACCGGTCGGCGCTGTCCAGGCTGGCGTCGGCAGTGGCCGACCTGTTTGAGCTTCTCGCTGCAGGCACTTGGGAGGCCCCTGCCTCGGTGCCACGACGCCACGCCTTGCGAGCGCAGGCCTACTCCGCGACGGCCGGTGCGATGGAAGCGGCCGACTCCATTGCGCTGACCGGCGAGTGGGACGAAGGCGACCGGCGACTCAATCGCCTCAACGGCGCGCTCATGGAGCTGCGTGTGTCCTATCGGCAGGGGCTGACCCTTGGAGCCTTGGTCTCCGACCTTCCCGCGACCGTGCCAACGGCGATCCGGCAAGCGGTGGCCGAAGCCGAGCACGCTGCCGCGGTCGAACTTGCGGCCCTCTCGCGCGAGTGGGGTGGCGAGGCCGCGGATGGCGGGGCGTGGGCCACGGCCAGGCGCGAGGCGGCCGACCGGTTGGCGAAGGTGATGGAATCCTCCCGCGAGGACGTGCGGCAGCTTGACCTCACGCCCGACGAGTTCCAGTCCACGGTGGCCCAGCTCAGTGCCGTGACGAGGTATTCACGGCACATGGACCGTGCATGGGATGATCTCAAGCTGCTTGGATGCGATGATGCCGCATCTGCTCTCCATCGAAAGTGAACCCAATCGTGTCAACGTCGATCGTCATCTCGCGCGCCAGCGCCTCCTCACTCGCTCTCGCCGTCCTCGCGTGTGGGTGCGCCACAAGGAGTCCATTCGATGGTCCGGACCTTGACGCCCTCACGAGCCAATCGGCGGCAGCGATGTGGCGGGGGCAGGGGTGGGTGGAGCCGGGGGCGGCACCAGTCCCCGTTCCGACCGAGCCGTTGACCGGTGCGGAGGCGCACCAGTCGGCCAGCACCATGCCGGGATTCCAAGCGATGCCGACCGACGACCTCGGCCCGGTGCCAAGCCCGCCGAGGACGCTCGCCGCGCTGATGATCGAGGCCTTGGAGCGCAACCCGTCCACGCGGATGGCCTGGGAGTCGGCGCGCGCGGCGGCCGGCCGGATGGGCATGGCTGACTCGCTGTACTTGCCGCGGGTGAAGCTCTACGCGGAAGGCGACCACGAGAAGGACGTGTACCCGGCGGTCCCTGCGCCCCTCTTCTATCAGGGCTGGAATGCGAGCACGGGCATCTCGATGACGTGGCTGCTGGCAGACTTTGGCCGACGCGAGGCCGCGGTCGAAGCGGCACGGCATGGCCTTGAGGCGGCGAATCTCACGCACAACCGGGAGATCGAGCGAGTGGTCTTCGGCGTTCAGCAGGCGTACTTCCGACTTGATGCACAGCAGGGGCTCCTCGAGGCGGCGGGGGAGGATCTGGATAACGCACGCATCCAGCTGGAAATGGTCGAGAGCCGGATGGTGGTCGGGCTGGCCACGCGGCCTGCATTGCTCGAGTCGCGGCAACAGTTCGCCAAGGCGCAGTACCAGTTTGAATCGACCAAGGCTGGACTGTACGAGGCACAGGCCGGGCTCGCCGTTGCCGTCGGCGTCCCGGCGGGAACCCCCATCGTGATCCAGTCGCTGCAGTCGATGCCGCTCCCGAAGGAACTGGACGTCGCGGTGGAGTCCGTGGTCGTGCAGTCGTTGGCCCAGCGGCCCGACATCCAAGCGGCGGTGGCGCGCGAGCGAGAGGCGCGCGATCGCGTCCACGAGGCCGAGGCGGATTTCCTGCCGACGGTCTCCATGGTCGGCAATCTGGAGTGGGGCTGGCTGGACGGGACGGCGTCGATCGGCTCGCAGGAGGCCGCCAACCACGGGGTCGCCACGTTCGGGTCGATCGGACTTGAAGCTGAATGGTCGATCTTTGAAGGTTGGGAACGGACGTCGAGGCTCTATCAGGCGCGAGCCGAGGAGGCGAAGTCACGAGCCGCGCTGCAACTGCTCCAGCTTGCGGTCTCCAACGAAGTCTGGTCGGCCTACTTCGACGTGCGCGCCTCGCGAAGCCTTTTTGCTGCGGGCGAAGCGCTCCTCGCCAGCGCGCTTGACGAGTACGAGGCGGTGTTCGCCGCCTACGCCAACGGACTGGCCACGATCAGCCAACTGGTCCTGTCGGAAAGTGATTTGTTCGACGCGCGGGCCACGCTCATCCGGGCACGAGCGGAGTACCTGGATTCGACGGCCCGGCTGGCTTTTGCCAGCGGTGCGGCGCCGGTGTCGGCGACGTCGCGGTTGGATTGATCGGAATCGACCAAAAAAACGTCGAATCTGATCAATTCACCGGGAAGGCAGGGCGGGAGGGGCGGGGGGCGCGGGGGGCGCGGGAGGCGGGAGGCGGGAGGCGGGGGGCGGGGGGCGCGGGAGGCGGGAGGCGGGGGGCGAGCGCGAGGCTCGCCGCTACACCATCGAACCGGGCTGCACGACGCGATCAAACGTCGCGGCATCCACGTAGCCCAGCGCCAGCGCGGCGTGACGGAGCGTGGTGCCCTCGTGGTGTGCCTTCTTGGCGATTTCGCTGGCCTTGTCGTAGCCGACAACGGGCGCCAGCGCCGTCACGAGCATCAAGCTCTCGCCGACCAGCTTCTGGATCCGGCGCTCGTCCGCCTCGATGCCCTCGGCGCAGAACTCGCGGAAGGCGTCGCAGGTGCCGGCGAGCAGTTCGGTGGACTCAAGCACATTGTGCGCGATGACCGGCTTGAAGACATTGAGCTCGAAGTTACCCTGGCTGGCCGCGAACTGCACGGCGGTGTTGTTGCCCATGACCTGGATGCACACCATGGTCATCGACTCGGACTGCGTCGGGTTCACCT